>Ga0180007_10000024_pt1 | contig 286273 bp, 242 predicted proteins | sample MM_PC_MetaG_FD_121122 | JGI IMG/M metagenome (GOLD analysis project Ga0180007, IMG submission 121122) | Groundwater microbial communities from the Aspo Hard Rock Laboratory (HRL) deep subsurface site, Sweden - MM_PC_MetaG | ecosystem: Environmental > Aquatic > Deep subsurface > Groundwater...
CAATATTTCACTTATGGCTCTGTCACCGATGGCATGAACAGATAATTGCAATTTGTGCTTATCACATTGTAACATCCACACTTTTAATCTGCCGTCAACCAGAATATCCATTGCCAATCCGAAGTTTTTATTATCATCTTCATATGGTTCAAAAAAATAGGCCGTTGAAGCACCTAAAGCGCCGTCTGCAAAAGCTTTTACCGATCCAATTTTTAATTTATCGCTGCCAAAATTGTTTTGAATTTCAGCTTCTATTAAATGTTGGTGCAAGTCGATTGGTAAACGCGCGTAAACGCGGCACGTAAGGTATCCATTATTATCGGCATTCTGCAACGCTCTAAAATGATTTTTATAACAAATATCATGAATAGACGTTACGCCATAACTTTTTGCCAAATTCATAGCAGCAGTTATTGATGCTTCATTTTCTTCTTCACTCAAATCGGGAATTACATTGTACACAAGTTCCATAGCTTTATCTTTAAGAATTCCGGTTGGTTCGCCAGTTAACTTACTTCTTTCAATCAGGCCGCCAACGGGATCAGGTGTATCTTTTGTTATACCAGCCAATTTTAATGCACAGGAATTGGCAAGCGCCATATGATAATCAGCACGGGAAACAAAAACCGGTGTATCAATACTGAACTCGTCGATCCACTCTTTGGACGGCAAATCTTTAATATCCCAGTTTTGATGATTCCAGTTTCCTCCTTTAATCCACTTGCCTCTATTCTGCACAATATGATTTTTTAACAAAAGAATAAATTCATTTGCGGATTTTGCCTGAGATAAATCAACACTTAGAAGAAATTCACCACCCATAATAATGTGGGCGTGCGAATCGATAAATCCTGGAAGCATAAGTCTGTTATTGAGATCAATTACTTTTGTATCTTCATTTATAAATTTTCGTGCGTCAATATTATTGCCTACAAAAATTATTTTATCACCATAGGTAACTACCGCTTCCGCCCATTTTTTATTTTCATCAACGGTAAATACTTTTCCATTAATATAAGCTGTTCTTTTAATCATTTTTAATCCGGAAAGTGTTTAATAATATTAATTGATTTCTGATATTGTGAAATTATTTTACTATAAAGTAGTAAGCAAAATAATGAATTTGATAAAATGAAATGGTAATTTCTAATCGTAAAAAATATTTCATTTTATAGTATGAATTTATTTAGCGGAAATTAATTAGTAACTCCGAGTTATTATAAAAAAAAGAAAAACATAGAGTAAAACATGAATCGAGATATATTACGTAAACTTAAATCCAAAAAATATTTAGCTGATGGCGCCTGGGGAACCTACCTTCACAAAAAAGGTTTGAAACCCGGCGAATGTCCGGAATTATGGAACTCCACTAACGCAAAAAAAGTGTATGAAGTAGCAAAGTCTTATGTTGATGCTGGTTCCGACATAATTGAAACCAATAGTTTCGGCGGGTCCATTATCAAGCTCAAAGAGTATCAGTTGGGTGAAAGGTGTTACGAATTAAATAAACTTGCTGCAGAAATATCTCGATCGGCCGGAGGAAATGATACAATAGTTTTTGGCTCGATAGGGCCCACGGGTAAGTTTATAATAACAGGAGATGTTACAGAGGAAGAATTGTATGAGTCTTACACAACACAAAGTAAAGCTTTAGAAGACGGTGGAGCAGACGTAATTTGTCTTGAAACGTTTTATGATCTGGAAGAAGCTCGCATCTCAATTGCAGCCGCTAAAGAAAATACTTCTCTTCCGGTAGCTTGCACATTTACATTCGATAAATCCATGGATGGCACATTTACTACAATAATGGGAGTAACACCTTCGGAAATGGCTGTTCATTTAAAAGAATTCGGAGCCGATATCATCGGAACAAATTGCGGAAACGGGCTTCTTGATATGATTTTAATTGTGGAACAAATAAAAATGTCCGATGGCAGCCTTCCTCTACTTGTTCAGTCCAATGCCGGATTACCAATTATTGAGGGTGGCGGATTAAAATATCCAGAAGATCCAGCATTTTTTATATCGCATTTTTCAAAATTAATGGATGCCGGCGCTGATATAATAGGTGGATGTTGTGGTACAACCCCTGAGCACATTGCGGCTCTTAGAGTCAAAATTAATTCTTTGAATTCCGGTTCAAAATAATAGGATGATTTTTATGGAGAAATTTTCACTGTTCTTTTTTATGGCGTTTACATCGGCAATATTTTCTCAGACAAATGACAAATTATTCAATATTGAAATTGAAAGGGGGGAATTTACTAAAGCCCGTAAAATGATTGACCGGCAAATTTGTGAAGGTGATTTATCTGATTCAGAAGTTTATGAGCTTTATTTTAAGAAAGAAATTTTAAATCGGATTCAAAAAGATTTTAGCAAAACCGAACTAGACGTTCTTCAATTTATCCAAAACTATTATCCGAATGCAACTTCAGAAGAATTAAAAGAATGGGAAAATAAGGGCTCACTGGAATACAAAATAATAGATGGAAATAAGTATTATTTCAATCGTGCGCATGGAAATCTTTTCCGTGTGGATAAAGAGGCCAAAACTCAAAAGATTCAAATTGACGGGGATAAAAAAGGACAACTAGATACATTTCTGGAAAAATATCTGCCTGAGGTTGTTCTGGAATCCAATTTGTCCCGGAAAAGTTTAGTTAAACCCGTTAAGATGAGAATAAATTATAAATTAGTTGTGGAGTCGGACGCGGTTCCTGCCGGTGAAACAATAAGATGCTGGCTGCCGTATCCCAAAGAAAATCATGCAAGACAACATTCTGTTCACCTTGAAAAAGTTAGCGGTGAAAATTATATAATCGCTCCCGATGAATATAAACAGCGTACATTATATCTTGAAAAAATTGCAGTGCAAGGGAGCCCAACGGAGTTCGGGTTTCAATTGATTTTCACCGCAGAAAATGAGTACAATAATGTTGCATCAAATAACATAAAAAAATATAATGAAGAAAGTGATTTGTACAAAGAATTTACCAAAGAATTACCGCCACACATCGTTTTCACCGACAGAATAAAAAAACTATCCAAAGATATTGTTGGCGACGAATCCGATCCCATGATAGTAGCAAAGCTTATATATAAATGGATAAATGATAATGTTCCGTGGGCCGGCGCGCGCGAATATTCAACTATAAACAATATTTCAGAATATTGTTTGAGTAACGGCTGGGGAGATTGTGGTATTCAGACTTTAACTTTTATGACTTTATGCCGTTATAACGGTATACCCACAAAATGGCAAAGCGGTTGGATGCTTCATCCCGGTGAAACAAATTTGCACGATTGGTGTGAAATTTATTTTGAAGGATACGGATGGCTTCCAGTTGATCAATCATTTAAATTGGTCGATAGTAAAGACGAGAATGTTCGGTGGTTCTATTTCTGCAATACCGATGCATTTCATTTTATTGTGAACGATAGTTATTCACAACCCCTTTTTCCGGTAAAGATTTATCCTCGAAGCGAAACTGTCGATTTTCAGCGTGGTGAAGTTGAATGGAAAGGGGGAAATTTATATTTCGATAAGTGGGATTATTTTATGGATGTTGAATATATTGACCAAAAATTTGAGTAAAAAATATTGACGTTATTCGTCTTTTATTCCGTTATAGTTATAACCGGATTTCTTACTATTTACGGTAAATATAAGAAACCCTCAATTGTATTTTTCTTCAAACCGCTCACAACAATTTTAATTATTATATTATCATTCTCATTGAGTTCGGCAAATTATTTTTATAACAATTTAATTATTGCTGGTTTATTCTGTTCGCTCGCCGGCGACATTTTTCTCTTGTTTCCGGAAAAATTATTTAATGCAGGCCTTGGTGCGTTTCTTCTGACGCACTTATTCTATTCCATTGCATTTTATAATGTCAGCGATAGAATTTATATTCTGCCAATACTTTTTATAGTTATTTATGCCTATGTATTTTATAACAAGTTAAAACTGCGGAAGAGTAAATATAAACTGCCTGTAATAATTTATATTTCGGCAATTTCACTAATGTGTTTTTTTGCTGTTAATTTATTTATCTACAATTCCTTCATATATGCAGGAAATATTTTAGTAGCCTCATTATTGTTTTTAGTTTCTGACAGTATGCTGGCATATAATAAATTTGTAGAAAGAATAAAACCTGCCGAAATCGTAATCCTTTCAACTTATTACGCGTCTCAGGTTATAATTGCATCTTCTGTAATGTGATATTTAGGCGACACGAAAGGCAAAAAAAAGCCGGCTGAGATTCAACCGGCTTAAATAACTTCAAAAGGCAATCGTATTAAAACTCAATTCTTTTTTTAGATCTTTGAGCGTATTCCAATACAAACGCACTGGCCACAAATATGGACGAATAAGTACCGAAGATTATACCGAAGAAGAGCGCGAATGCGAAACCTCTTAGAACCTCTCCGCCGAAAACAAGAAGAACAATTACAACAAAAAGAGTTGTTGCACTTGTTATAATGGTACGTCGAAAAGTTTTGTTGATCGCGTTGTTCATATTAGTTTCAAGATCTGCAGTTTTATGAATCTTGAAATTTTCCCTAACCCTGTCAAAAACAATAACAGTATCGTTAATTGAATAACCGACAAGTGTTAAAAACGCGGCGACAATTGTAATGGAAACCTCTAGATTTAATCCCGGTATTATTCCATATAAAAGCGAAAAAAGTCCGAGCGTAATAAAAACATCGTGGAATAATGCCGCAACAGCGCCCACAGCGAATACAAACTTAAACCTGAAGCCAAGATAAATAAGTATTACTAAAAGGGATAATAGTACTGCAATTATAGAATCTCTTTTAAGTTCGCTGCCTATTTTAGGACCAACTTTGGTCTCTTTTTGGATTACGAAAGGATTATCCGGCATTTTATCTCGCAGTACTTCTTCAATCCAATCAGCAATACCCACACGGACTAACATCTTATTTCCTTCAAAAGCCATAGATTGCAGTCCGGCTTCAAAAAGTTTAGCTGATAGGTCTGTTGCAACGGAATCAGTTTCAAATTGATATGTAATTGAAGATTCCGTGGTCTCAATTTTATTTTTAGCTACTCCGGGGTAATACTCTTCTATACTTGATTCAACTGTAGAAATAACTTTCGGGAAAATCTGTTCCGGTATAGCTTGTAAATCGGTTCGAATAAGAACTCCTGTTTCTCCGCCGAAAGTTTTTATTTCAATTTTACCTAATCCTATCTGACTCAGATCGTCTCTTATGTCACTTATCTGAATTGGTTTCTCAAATTTTAAGGCGATTTCAGATCCACCTTTAAAATCAATACCAAGTTCTAGACCGCGGAATAATAAGCTGAGCATTCCAAGAATAAATAACACACCGGAAAGCATATAGAAATATTTTCTTTTACCCAGGAAATCGATATTTAAGTTATCAAAAATTTGCATTTATTAAAATTCTCCTTATAGATCAAAAATTATCAGAGATTTATACGGAGGCCTTTTGCAGCCATCCAATCCAGAATTAATCTCGTAACAACTAACGCACTGAATAAACTACAAGCAATTCCTATCATCAATGTTAAAGCAAAGCCCTGAACAGGTCCGCTGCCAAACTGATAGAGTATAATACCTGTGAAGAATGTGGTTATGTTAGAGTCAAAAATTGCTGAAAAAGAATGGGCAAAACCGCTTTCTATACCGGCTTTTGTCGTTTTACCAACTGCAAGTTCCTCTCTAATTCTTTCATAAATAATAACGTTAGCATCAACTGCCATACCAATCGTTAAAATTATACCTGCGATACCCGGCAAAGTAAGTGTAGCCTGAAATCCTGCGAGTATACCCATAATAAATAACATTGTAAAAAACAAAGCAAGGTCGGCAACAGTACCGGCTCTTTTGTAATAAACCATCATAAATATAGCAACTACAAAAAACCCTAATAAAGTTGATGTAAATCCCTGATAAATTGAATCCTGACCTAATGAAGGACCAACAGTTCTTTCTTCAATAATTTCTACAGGGGCAGGTAAAGCACCGGCTTTCAAAACAATTTCCAAAAGTTTGGCTTCGTTAAGATCTTCCATTCCTTCAATAACTGATCTGCCTGAAGGAATTTTGGAGTTAATTCTTGGCGCGGAATAAACACCGCCATCCAAAACTATCGCACATCGTTTGCCGATGTTAGATCCTGTGATTCTAGCCCATTCTCTTGCACCTTCACTGTCCATGTTCATATATACAACAGCACTTGTAGATTGAGGATCGATATTCGCCTGAGCATCGGTAATAACACCTCCAGTTAATTCTGGAGTTTTATTTACCATATACAATTGGAAAATATTTTCTCCTTCTTGCTGTGTTATCGGTTTGGCGCTGAAAAGAAATTCAACGTTGTCAGGAATAACATTTTGAACCTCGGGTCTGTTAAGATAAGACATTATTCTATCGCGATTCGATTCTTTTACGAACGCATCCGGATAAGGGCTTTGAGGATTAATAACCGCAATTGAATAAAAAGGATGCAGTTTAGCAAAATCTTCCTGAGACATATCCTTTGTAGAAGTAGTATCTTTTACATTAGATGTATCTATTTTGCCCGCTAATACTTCGTCAATTCTGTTCATAATAGGAATTGCGAAATCCGCTTCTCTCGCGAATTTAAATTCAAGTAACGCACTTCCCTGAAGAAGTCTTTTAGCTTCTTCTTCTTTTGCGATGCCGGGTAATTCAACAATAATTCTGCGGGCACCTTGTTTCTGAATGCTTGGTTCCGAGACACCGTATTGATTAACACGGTTATTGATAATTTCAATTGCTCTGGAAACCGCATCCGCTTCCTGTTCTTGCAACTTAGTTATTATATCAGCGTCTTCATCCCGAATTGTACCGAAATAACGGCTGAGTCTTTTCCCTTTGGCTTGAATTTTTTGAGCTAATATCGAAACAATATTTTCATCCGTAATTCTAGCATCGGCTTCTGCTTCACTTAAAATAGCTTTAAACTCATCATCGGGATTTTTAACTAGGTTTTCTAAAAGTTTTGCAGTGTTTACTTCCATTACAAGGTACATTCCGCCTTGTAAGTCCAAGCCTAACTTTACTCTTTTTTCCCTATTTTCTCTAATTGAAGGATCGGCAACCCGTATACTATCTTCTTTAAATTCGAGAATTGATTCTAATTTATTCTTCGAAATTGTAGGCTGGGAAACCTTAATGTTTTTTTCAATGAGAGATACAGTAGATTGTATTTCTTTGTTGTTGGTATAATCTGCGTAAGTAGGGTAGAGTAAGTAAACGCTTAAAGCAACAAATGCAACTATTATAAATATTCTAAATCTGAATTCTTTCATTCTACTTTCTTCGGATTATTTAGTTAGAAAAAGATTATTAAAAAAAACCGGCTATGCCGGTTAATTATTGTTGCTACTCTCTTACGACCCAAGTTTTAACAACTGCGGTTACACTTGAGTGCAATTTTACATTTATACTATAAATGCCAAGTGCTTTTATAGGTTCGTCAATTTCAATTTTACGTCTATCAATATCGAAACCTTTTTCCTTCAAAGATTCTGCTATCATTTGAGCTGTAACGGAACCGAATATTTTGTCTTCTTCACCAACTTTTACAGGTATAGTAACAGACACTTTCTCTAATTCCGAACTCAAGTGTTGAGCTTCTTCCAATTCTTTCACTTGTTTTTTAGCTAATTGTTTTTTCTCTTCTTCAAGAGCTCTGACGTTTCCCTCAAGTGCAGGATATGCAATTTTGCGAGGAAGTAGAAAATTGCGGGCATATCCGTCTTTCACGTCTGCAACGTCTCCAATTTTTCCGATTTGGTCGAAATTTTTTCTCAAAATTACTTTCATCACTTCACTCCTTACTTTACTGCTTCAGAAATATATGGCATTATGGCAATTTGTCTTGCTCTTTTTATTGCGCGTACAAGCTCTCTATGTTGTTTTGCACTTAAACCTGTTATCCTTCTAGGGATAATTTTACCCTGGTCGGTAACAAATTTCTGAAGCCGTTTCGAATCTTTGTAATCTATAAAATCTTCGATTACTCTTCTTACTCTTCTAGTTTTCATTTAACGACTCCTTTTAATTTTTTTTCCTTGAACCGTTTATAAGATCCGATTCTTCGTCAGTCAAGAATTTATCGAATGAGTTGTCCTCGTAAGAAACAGAATCATCAGAGGAATCTGAATCATCTTCAATTACGGTTGTGTCATCATCATTCACATCGGAATCGGTTCTTTGTAACTTGTTAAGAAATTGAATTCTTTTTGCTTTAATTTCTACTATTGTTCTGTTTCTACCGTCTTCAGTCTTAAAAGTTCTACTCTGAAGTTCGCCGTCAATCAACACTGCACTGCCTTTTCTCAATCTATCTCTACAACTATCTGCCAATTTATTCCACGCAACTACTCCAACATAACAAACATCTTCCTGCCATTGATTGCTGCTGTCTTTATATCTTCTATTTGCGGCAATGTGGAAGTTAACAACCGGTGTATTATTGGAAGTCTCACGAAATACAGGATCTTTAGTTAGATTACCAGCTACAATTACACTATTTAATTCAGGCATTTTCAGATCAGCCATATCAAATCCTCCAAGCTATTCTGTATTTTCTTTCGTTGATTTTGTTGTTTGTTCTTCCGAAGCTTGTGCTGCTATTTCAGCCTTTTCAGCTTCCTCTTCTTTCTTTTGCAAGGCTTGTTTGGCAATAAATTCTAAAGCTTTGGGCTCCAAAACAATTGTCAAATATCGGATGATACTCTCATCCAAACGGTAGGTTCTTTCCAATTGAGCAATTAAATCCCTTGTAGAAATAAATCTGAAAATAACATAATAACCAGATTTTGATTTTGAAATTGGGTAAGCTAAGCGCTTGCGACCCCATTTATCAATATCAATTATTTCTCCGTTGTGGGATTTAATGAATTCTTCGATACGTGATATGTTACTATCGATGTGTTCATCTTCAAGAGCTGCATTAATAATTACAACACTCTCATAATGATTGTTTTTCATTAATATCCTCCCTGTGGACAATTAGGCCTCCCGAACTCAGCGGGAAGCAGGGTTTTAAAAAATATAACTTGTAAATATAGAACTATTTAATTAATGGTGCAATAACTAATGAAACAACCGACATAAGCTTAATAAGTATATTTAGCGAAGGTCCGCTTGTATCCTTAAACGGGTCACCAACAGTATCACCAACGACAGAAGCTTTATGAGCTTCTGAACCCTTGCCATACTTGAATCCGTCTATTTCAATTCCGCTTTCAATTAATTTTTTCGCATTGTCCCAGGCTCCACCGGCATTAGATTGAAATATTGCCATCAATACGCCGCTGGAAGTAACACCAGCTAATAATCCTGCAAGCATTTCTTTGCTTACAAAACCAACTAATACAGGCACGGATACAGCCATCAATCCAGGAAGCATCATCTCTTTGATTGCCGCTTTTGTTGAGATTTCAACGCATTTAGAATATTCAGCTTTTGCGGTGCCTTCGCGTAATCCTTTAATTTCCCTGAATTGTCTGCCAACTTCTATTATCATCTGTTTTGCAGCGCGTCCAACTGCACCCATAGACATTGCTGAAAAAACATATGGGAGCATAGCTCCGATAAACAAGCCTCCCATTATAATAGGTTTTGCTAAATCTATCGTGCTTATGTTAGCCTGCATCATATAAGCTGAAAATAATGCCAACGCGGTTAAAGCTGCTGAACCAATCGCAAATCCTTTACCGATTGCTGCAGTTGTATTTCCCACTGCGTCAAGTTTATCTGTTCGCTCTCGAACTTCTTTAGGTAATTCTGCCATTTCGGCAATTCCACCGGCATTATCGGAAATCGGGCCATAAGCATCAACAGCAAGCTGAATGCCTGTGGTTGAAAGCATTCCTAAAGCGGCAATTGCTATACCATAAAGATTTGAAAAATGATAAGCTCCGATTATGCTCGCGGCTATTATTAAAATTGGAATTCCTGTGGACATCATTCCAACTCCCAAGCCACTAATAATATTTGTAGCCGCACCAGTAACTGATTGGTTAGCTATATTAGCAACAGGTTTATAATCTGTACCAGTGTAGTACTCAGTAACTAAACCTATAAGAACACCAGCAGAAAGGCCTATAATTGTTGAATAAAAAACTCCGTCATTTGTGTATAAAAATCCGCCAAATGTCCAGTTTTCTGGCAAAACATTTTGTATAATAAAATACGCGGCGATTAACATTAGTCCTGAAGCGCCAAATTCACCAAGGTTTAAGGCTTTTTGCGGATTACCCCCTTCTTTAACATTTACAAAGAAAGTACCCAAAATTGAAATAACAATACCAGTTCCGGCTAAAAATAATGGTAATAATACCGCCTCCAAACCAAGTTCTGGGACATCCGGAGAAACGAATAAAGCACCCAGTACCATTGTGCCGATAATTGCGCCTACATACGACTCAAATAAGTCGGCGCCCATTCCGGCCACATCACCAACGTTGTCACCGACATTATCAGCTATAGTGGCAGGGTTTCGCGGATCATCCTCGGGAATTCCTTCATAAACTTTACCGGCAAGATCTGCCCCAACATCTGCGGCTTTGGTGTAAATTCCGCCGCCAACACGGGCAAAAAGAGCTATTGAAGATGCACCAAGAGAGAAACCAGAAAGTACATTTATTATTCTATAAATATCCCAATCTAAATTGGAATAAATAATGAATAACAAACTTAATCCTAAAATCCCAAGACCTACTACATTCATGCCCATAATAGAACCGCCGGAAAATGCTATTTTAAGCGCCGGACCCAAACCGCTTCTTGCCGCATTAGTGGTACGTACGTTCGATTTAGTGGCAGCCATCATTCCGAGAAAACCCGCCAGAGCAGAGCAGAGCGCTCCAACAACAAACGATACAGCAATCAACCAGCTTGATTCTTTATTCGAGTAGTTCGAAATTGCCAATAGAACAGCAATAGTTACAACAAAAATAAATAACACCTTATATTCGGTTTTAAGAAACGCGATAGCTCCTTCGCGAATATGTTTAGATATTTCTATCATTTTATCGGTCCCGGCGCTCTGCTTATCAATCCACCGGCTCTTAAAGAGGCTATATATAAGCGCAAGTAAACCTGCAATCGGAATTAAGTATATTGTTAGATCCATATTTTACTCCTCTTTATCTTCATTTTTTTTGTTGGAGATATTGTTTGCGATCTTATTTAATTGACTATTTAGAGTTAATAACGCATCAAAACCGCCTTCAATAAATTTTTCAATCAATTGTATCGACGTCTTAATGCCAAATTTAATTTCGGGCCATTCGTCATTAGTAAAAGCGGTTAGGACGTAATCAGCCATGGAACCATGTTCAAAATCATTTCCTATCCCAAACCGCAGGCGTGGAAATTTGTTTGTTCCTAAATGAAAAATAATAGATGATAGTCCATTGTGTCCACCATCGCCGCCGGAATTTCTAACTCTAATTTTGCCGGGGCTTAAGTTAACATCATCGGAAATAACAAGCAATTCCGACGAGTGAATATTAAATTCGTCAGAAACTTGTTTCGCTGCTATACCGCTTAAATTTACAAAAGTAGTGGGTTTAATTAAAATGAAAGGGGAAGCCTTTTTGGGGCTTCCCGCTATGTAATAATCACTGTTTGATGGATGGTATTCTAGGTTGGCCTTATAAGCAAAGGCGTCAAGTATCATAAACCCGATGTTGTGTCGGGTAATGTTATATTTTTTACCAGGATTTCCTATCCCTAGAACTGCACGCAATTAATTATCTTTAGTCTTCTTCTTCTGATTTACCTTTACCAATTACTTCCGGTTCTGTTATTTCTTCAGAATCAGATTCTTCTTCAATATCACCACCTCTGATAGTTTCAACCGCAACGACAGCTGTATCTTCGGAATTTACTATAGTAATATTCTCGAATGATAAATCACGAACGTGAATAGAATCGCCCAAATTAAGACCACTGATATTGATTTCCAAATTCTCGGGAATAAATCTAGGTAAACATTCAACGTCAAGTTTGTGTAGATACTGTTGGAACAATCCACCTTCTTTAACACCAGGGGCTGTGCCTACTATAAGTATAGGAACTTGAAGTCCAATGCTTTCGCCCATAGTAACACCTTGAATATCGAAATGGACAACTCTATCGGTCACCGGATCGAACTGAACGGCTTTAACAACACCTTTTACAGGTTCCTTGTCATCAACCACCAGATTAATAATATGCGTTTCTGCCGTATAAATAAGGGGTTTAAGTGCAATTTCAGAAACTGAAAATGCAATAGGCTCTTGACCTTTAGCGTAATATACGCCCGGTACAATACCGGCTTTACGCATTTGGTTAATTGCGCCTTTGGTACTTATTTCCCTTTTATTAGCAATTAAGCTTTTCTCTGCCATTTTTGCTTATCTCCAAAGAATATTATTCAATATAATCTAACTTTTATCAACGTCAAATAACGAACTAATAGATTCGTTATTATGTGAACGAATAATTGCTTCTGCAAACAGATGTGTTGCAGATTTAACTTCTATTTTAGAACTACTTTTAGCCAATGGAATTGAATCAGTAACGTATAATTTATCCAACTCAGAGGATTCAATCTTTTCGATTGCACTTCCTGATAGTACAGCATGGGTAATAGCGCCAAAAATTTTATTAGCGCCTTTTAGTTTAAGAGCTTTAATTGCGGAAACAAATGTACCCGCGGTATCAATTAAATCATCGATAAGCAAAATATTCTGCCCTTCAACATCGCCAATCACATTCATAACTTCCACTTTGTTTGGTGCAGGTCTTCTTTTATCAATTACAACTAACTTCGCATTCAACCTTTTGGCATACGATCTAGCAATTTTAACCCCGCCAATATCAGGAGAAACGATTGTAAGATTCTCAATAGGTTCTTCAAACAAATTTGAAAAAACAGGGGATGCGTATAAATGATCTAATGGTATATCAAAAAAACCCTGTATTTGTGCCGCATGCAAATCCATAGTAATCGCACGGTCCGCTCCGGCTATAGTAATTAAATTGGCAATCATCTTTGCCGTAATGGATACACGGGGCTGATCTTTTCTGTCCTGCCTGGCGTATCCAAAATATGGAATCACCGCGGTAACTCTTTTTGCCGAGGATCTTTTAGCGGCATCTATCATTATTAACATTTCTAACAGATTTTCTGCAGGCGGCATTGTAGACTGCACAATATATACATCTCTTCCACGCACATTCTCTTTATATTTAGCCCAAATTTCTCCGTCACTAAATTTTTTTAAATCAATTTGCCCCTCTGTAATGTTAAGGTATTCGCAAATTTTCCTTGTGAATTCAGTGTTCGAATTGCCTGAAAATACTCTCAAATCTTTTCTAAAACTCATCTTAATATCATCGCTAAAAAAATAAAGATTACAAATATACAGAAACCAACAGGCTATGTCAAATTATCGATCTTTGTAATTGCCTAAATAACAATAACTTATGGTTTTCTTTTTTTGAACAGGAAAACCAAGACAAGCAATAGAACAGATAAAACAATATAATAAAGCCAGGTGGGAGTTTCTTTTAATTTATAAGGAATAAATTTTACCTGAAGAGAATTTTTGCCTCTTAGCTGATTCAGTGAAAATCTCCAGATTAATTCGTTATTGTTTATTTCATTCGCATTATGTTCAATAACTTTACCGGGAATATAATAGGTGTAGTCCACTTGAATATTATCGAGATTAAATCCAAGACCGGTCGCGTAGGGGTAAACATTTTGTGTAAAAACAGTGTAATCTTCATTGGAATCATCAAAATTAAAATCCAATCCTTTGAAAACATTCATATGATTCAATGAATCTATGTTGCTAAAATTAAATTCCAATTTGGAATGAACAACCGAATCAGAAATATCTTTATATACCTCAACAAACTCAATTTCAGTATATTTTGAGGTAAACTCCCGACGTAAAGAATCCTGGTTGAATAAACCGAGTTTTTCGATAAGTATGGAATCAGCAGGCTGTTTGTATTTCATCCAATAATGAACATACATTTTACCCGATCCATCCGTTTTTAAAGTTGTAATCTGCTCGTAGTTTAAACAACCTGATAGAAAAACACTTAAAAAAAGTGCAACCAAACTATATTTTATAGCATCTAATTTCATATGGTTCAAACATACTAAAAATATATAATTTGTTATGATTTTATTTTGTAAAAACTTGTTATTATTTTAGTTTTTTTGATTTTTAGAATGATGCAGGGAGTAATAATGCCGACTTATGATTATAAGTGTACTAATTGTGGTGATAGATTTGAACATTTTCAGACAATGACAGACGCACCTCTTACAAAATGTACCAAATGCAACGGAGAGTTAAAAAGATTGATTGGTGCGGGATTGGGTCCAATATTTAAAGGTACAGGATTTTATCAAACAGATTATAAGAATAATACAAATTCTACTAATAGTAGTTCTACATCCACAACAACTAGCACAAATAAAACAGCAACAAGCACTACAACTGAAAAAAAATCGGAATCAAATACCCCGACAACAAAAAATCCGGCTTAAGCCGGATTTTTTGTTAAATATTATTTAATCGAGTATTTTTAATTTAATTAGATTAAAAATCTGTTCCGATGGATAAGTAATATCTCGGTTTAGAGAAATTATCAATGTCATACTTCCATGCTATATCAAATCTTATCAAGGCGAAAAGGAAATAAGTTCTTACACCAAAACCAGTTCCTATTAAAAGATCATCAGTAATTCGTGTGTTATTTTCATCTTTCGTAAATAATCGGAGTTGGGAATTTGAATCCCAAGCGCTACCGGCATCAATAAAAACAGTTCCCAGAATATTCTGAAAAAATAAAGGCAATGGTCCTGTAAGTAAATACCTTATTAAAGGCATTCTTAATTCAAGGTTTAACAAGGAATATTTGGTGCCGAGTTGTTCCGCATAATCATAGCCTCGAAGCGGCAGAGCCGGTGAAAGAAAAGCAAAATCCGAAGCTTTTGTCAAAGGTATATCTCCTGTAGCAAAAGATCGATTGATCCAGTTTTCTGTACCTCCGAGAAAAAATCTTTGTGGATTTGCTCCACCCGAATAACCGCCGGAAAATCTGAAGACAAATGAATTATCATACCAGAACCTGAAGTATTTTCGATAATCCCAAAGTAATGAAACAAAACTTTGGTTGGAATTTGCAATTCCAATATCGCCGAGAGTTGTAATTGAATATCGCACACCTTGTATTGGAGAATAATAACCCCACATTGTATTATCATGAACAAAACTTGCGGATGGCACATAGTAAGTGCTTTGATCGCTAGGTTCGTTGAAGTTATCAAGATTTTCCGAAGAGACACTCATAACATTCATGCCAAAATCCATTCTGTAGAAACGGTTAAACGGATAACTGGCCGATAGAACTAAACCAAAGTTGCGAAACCTGAAAAGATCCGAACCATTTCCTCTATTTAAATAAACAAACCTAGCTGTATGAAACCCTTCGAAACCAATATTTAATCTGTTAGCCAAGTAGTAGTAAGCTAATCCGTAATCGCTGTTTTTTAAATCTATTTGAAGACTTGTTATACCTATTAGTCTATGATTTCCGAGTATGTCACTAAAAGATAGAACGGTTGTGCCCAGTAATCCATAAAGAGTACTCCATCCTGCGTTTGCATATATCAAATCGGGTGAAAAATTTATTTTATACCTATTTAATAAAAAATTGCCGTTTTCATCAAGTTTTTCGTTAAACAGTGCTTCTCTATCGGCTAAAGTATTTGTCGAATCGAACTGGAAGTTTTCATCCCCAAAAATATAGTGACTATAATCGGTTTCTTTTTTTGAAGTATCTGATTCGGCTTCTTTGACCAGTTTTCCAGTGAAAAATTTACCACTATTTGTTTCCGTTATTTCATTCTCTTCTTTTTGATTCAGCAAATCGGTTGATGCTAAATTTGAATCGGATTCTGAAACTACATTATTAATATTTTCTTTTTTAATCCACGGTTTATTCTCAATAACACTTGCCATATACCCAGTGTATTCTAGGCTTTTAAATTCTGTTTCGAGAATGAATGGATTTTTAATCATAAAGATATTATAACCCATTTTGTATAGAGAGGTAAATACAAGTTTTTTACCATCTTTCGAAAGTGATAGCTGGTTAATCTCGTTTAAGGAATTTGTTATAGGTAAAGCAGGAAGATCAACAACGGCTTTTACAGTATCGGTTTCCAAGAGTTGAATTCTTTTTTTATAAATATTAAAAATCCCGTTTTTATCGGAGACAAATAATATTTCCTTACCATCCGGCGAAACAACAGGAGTTTTTTCACTACTGAATTTCCAATCAGTGATTCTAGTAATTATTGTGTCAGCAATTGAAATAAAATAAAGATCCATTTGATTATAATTGTGCTCGAACATATTAAAATCTGAAGGAATTAAACTTTTTGATTCAAATTGACCTCTATCAGAAGAAAATAAAATTGATTTACCATCGGGAGTCCAAACGGGATCTGAATCAGAGAAAAAATCATCTGTAAGGTTTTTTATCTGATTTGAATTCAGATCAAAAACATAAATATCTGATTGCTTGGCGTTACTTCCAACAAAAGCTATATGATTTCCATCCGGGGACCAAGCTACAGATTCAATTCCATCCAGACGAATCGGAAGTTCTCTGCTTTCATTTGTTTCAGTATTAATTATTGAGATAACATCAAAGCCACCACTTTTTACGGATAGGGCAATATGCAAGTTATCGGGCGACCAGGTTAGAGCGGGGAATAAAACATTTAATTCCTCAAAATTATTTTCGGTTCCGCTGCTAATTACTTTTTCAATTTTTTCTTTATCCTGGAGATCCATAACATAAACATCAAGATAAATATCCCTGTCTGAAATAAATGCCACTTTGTCTCCCATAGGAGAAATTGCTGGGCTTGTATTATAAAAGCCTACCGTTTTTTTATTGTCTGTAATTCTTTCAGCAAAATCATCAGGCTCTTGCCGCGTAGCAATTTCGGGCCAGTAACGTACTTTTAAATCCTTTTTCCAACGATCATTTAATTCTTCTAGAGTTAAACCTACGGCAGATTTTAATCCCTCATCAACACTGCCGCCGTTTTTAATTTTTCTGAGTAGTTCTCCTACTTTCTGATCGCCATATTTTTCAGCTATATATTGAAAAACTGATTGTCCTCCTCTATAGCCAAAATAACCTGTAAGTTGGTTGATATCTGGAAGAAATTCGTTAATTATAGCGTTACGAATAAACTGATCGGAATTGGTTTCCCATCCGGTTGACAAATATTCAGCCATTCCTTCGTGAAACCAATGCGGCAATTGTAAGGTAATTCCTTTGGCAATAATGTTTTGAATTGTCCCTCCATACAGCATATCCCTCATAACCGCGTGAACTAGTTCGTGACTAATAACATGACGGTATTTTTCGTAGGAGCCCTCAAATGGGAATACAACACGATTTTTAAAAGGTTCTGTAAATCCTCCGGTACCTTGGCCCAAATAACCGTCTGTTGTATTGGTTTCCTGAAAATCATTATGAGAGTTATATATTATAAGAGAAATTCTGTTGTTAATCTTATAATCTAATCTTTTTTCCAAATCAGCTAAAGATTCTTCCGCTACTTGTGAAGCAAATTCAGCGGCCGCAGTACCTTCATCAGAGAAATATATATCAAAATGTTTCGACTGAATATAAAACCAATCAAAATCTTTATACTGAACTCTATTCATCCCAAATTGGGCTAATAAAGAACTTGTCATAAATAGCGTAAAGGCTATTATTATTTTATATTTTTTCATATAAGCTGCCAGTATTAATTTTTCATTAAAATAAAATCTACTTCCTGTCTTTCTTCATCAACACGCTGCAATTTAACTTTTACTCTATCGCCTAATCTATATCTTTGTTTGGATGTACGTCCAACTATGGAATAATGCATCTCATCAAAAATATAATAATCGTCCTGCATATCTCTAAGTTTAATAAGTCCTTCAGCAAGGTTTTCACTAACTTGAATAAACATTCCAAAGTTAGTTACACCGGAAATAATTGCGTCATATTCATAACCAATTTTATCCTTCAGGAACTCAATTTGTTTCAATTTTACGGAAAGTCTTTCCGCGCTAACCGCATTTCGTTCTTGAGCTGAAGATTGATTACAAATATTATCCAACTCTTTTAAAGAATAAGATTCTGCTGAATCATTTTCAAGGTATTTATAAAGCAATTTATGTGTAATTAAATCGGGAAATCGACGGATTGGAGAGGTGAAATGGGAATAGTACTTAAATCCCAATCCGTAATGTCCTATGTTATCCGTTGAATATATGGCTTTTGCCATGGACCTGATTGCAATTTCGTTAATTACTGCCGCTTCGGGAGAGTCTTTTACTTCGTCCAAAATCTTTTGAAGTTCTTTAGATTTGTTTTTGGTGCGTGCGTTAAAGTTGTACCCGAGCGAGGATACGAATCTTTTGAATTCCAGAATTTTTTCATCTTCTGGTTCGTCATGAACCCTGTACACAAAAGGTAATGGATTATTACCAAAATTCTTGTTTATATGAGTTGCAACTATCTGATTAGCTAACAACATCAATTCTTCAATCAAATTATTACTGTCCTTTATATGCTTCAGTTTTATACTTAACGGTATTCCCTCATCAGAAAGTTCAAATTTTACTTCAGGTCTAATAAAATTAATACTACCTTTTTTTATACGCGCTGATCTTAATATTTTTGCAATTTTATCCAATAGCAACAATTCTGCGGAAAAATCGCCTTCACCTGTCTCCAGAACTTGCTGGGCTTCTTCGTATGTGAATCTGCGTTTACTATTAATTATTGTTTTAGCAATTTTGTAGTTTAGCACTCTACCCACGGGTGTAATTTTTGCTATTACAGAATAAGTAAGCCTGTCTCTATTTGGAACAAGAGAACAAATATTGTTAGAAAGTTTTTCGGGTAGCATTGGCACCACATTACCAACAAGGTAAACGCTGGTTGCTCTGTCTATAGCTTCCTTATATATAGCGGAATTTTTTGGAATAAAATGACTTACGTCGGCAATATGAATTCCAAGTTCAAAATTTCCATCATCCAGTTTTTCAATTGAAACTGCATCGTCAAAATCCCTAGCGTCATCCGGATCAATCGTAAATATATTTTTATCCCTTAAGTCTATTCTTCTTTTAATTTCATTGTCTGGTATTGCCTCATTTATTCCTGCTGCTTGTTCGTTTACTTTATCCGAAAATTCAAATGGGAGTGAAAATTGTTTCATTATAAGTTTTTGTTCAACTTCATAAGTCCCGTCTTTTCCTAAAATTTGTGTTATCAAACCCTCGGGATTCAGTCCGTTGGTATCCCATTTAATTTCGGAGACTACAACCTTATCCCCGCTCTTAGCTTCGTTCAAAAATTCATTTGGTATGTAAATATCTGTTTGAATTTCATCATTATCAGGGTAAACGAAGAACACGTTTTTTCTTTTTACTAGTTTTCCGATAACCTCAGTATGTTTTCGTTCAACTACTTCTATAATTCTTCCTTCAAGATTTTTGCCACGTTGTTTACTTAGCAATTCAACTTTTACAAGATCCCCTTGTATTGCCGAATTAAAATACTTTTCGGGAATAAAAACATCTTTTAGATTCATTTCATTCAGTAAAACAAACCCGTATGTCCCTTCGCGTGAAAGTTGAAAAGTACCGATAAGATCATCCGTAGTGGTTAGAGCCAGAAAATATCTTTTGCCCTGTCTATCCAAATAACCTTGTTTGTTCAATTTATATAGAATTTCTTTTAATGAAGCATATTCTTCAATGTCTGTGTAATTAAGTTTGTGGGCTAATTCTCTCGGTTTTATTTTCAAACCTGGATTATCGCCAAAGAATTTTTTTACATTTTTTTTCATCAGAATGCCAAAATATATTTAAGACCTAATTCATTAATTTTATCCTCGGTACCGGTTGTTCCTGTAAGAGGGGTTTTACGTTCCAAACGGATTAAAAAGTTGGGATCAAAAAGATATTCCACACGAAGATTGGCTTTGTAAAAGCTAGAAAAATTTTGAAAAACCTGTTCTGTTCCACCAACACTGTATCGTACATTTTCAAATTTACCGGAAACATTAAATCTTGTATACTGTCCGGTAGTGCTCAACTGAATGTCGTTTATCGCATCACCAACTCTTGTATTCACAAGTGATGTAAGCGCGGAACCCAAAAAGGAATCAGCGGTTTCACGTACGAGACTCTGAGCTAAATTTTTAGTTTCTTTCGGGTCTGTTAGATCGGGTTTCCCCACAAGAATAAAGGAGAGCGCATTTTTTGCATCATATTTAGCTTCTGAAATGTCGTCAGCTATGTTTCGCGCTCCAATATAGACCTGAATATTATCTTTTGATGAAGCAAGATTTTTACCCAATTCCGAAAACGTACCATTTATTTTTATTTTAACAGCAAAAGGGGTTGAAGAAACTGTTTGATCGGACGTTTGATAATATTCGGATGTATAAGTGGCAACTACATCCAAATTTGGGTCGGTAACTTTTGTTTCGAATCGAATAGAACCAACAGCATCAAATACTTTAAAAAATTCAAGTTTAGAACCTTCCAGCAATCTGAATTCACCTTGAGCACGAGGCGAGTTATCAATTGTTTCGTAGAGCATATTTCCTTCAGCAAGTACAACAAGTTTTTGATTAAAAGAAGGAGAGAGGATAAAATCTATTTTAGCTTCATCGTCAATTAAAACATTTACAGAATAGTCGAAATTAGTTAAACTTTCCTGTACTCGGCTATTAACTTTTTTCTGTTTAGAAGTGACAAGTTTATCAAATTTTATCTCTTCAGTATCAATTTTAGAAGAATCTACTTTAAATGAATATACAATATCGGTGGTGGAATTATAACCAGTTTGTATTGGAGAGAAAGTAAGATCTGCCTCTTTAAGCAGGACAGTTCCAATAAACTTATTTTTATTCTCCTTAAGGGTATATCTCCAAGTATCTTTAACTTCCAAATAAAGATTTCCATAAATCATAGGACTAACAGAGCGACTACGTTTACCCAATACTCCTAGTCCACCGTTAAATTTTAGATCTATTTCTTTAGGTGTAAATCCATCCAAAAGTATAAAACCATTGCCGGTTATCGATCCATTCAGTTTAGAGCCTTTTAAATTGGCAATTGCCAGACTATCAACCGAAATCCTGTTCTTGTCAAAGTTTAATACCATACCAAATTTATATTCAAGATCATTTAGGTCGGAAAGGAAATTAGCTTTTCGAACAGTAAGTTTTCCGTCGTAAACTATGTCGTTAATAGGGCCTGAAAGATTAATATTCCCTTTTAATATTCCTTTCTGGTTTTTTATTGTAGGAAGCAAATTGCCAAAAGAATTAAGATTAAGGCTATCGGCAATAAATTTGATATTCATTACTTTTGATGAATCGAAAAGCGGTTTAGGCGTGCCAAACGCAAGATTAACGGGAATATCACCTTTAATGTAAAAATAAGGCTTACGCAAATTTGATAATGAATCGACAAATTTTAAGTCTACGTCCAAATTTTCATTAAAATAATTAGCGACGCAATAAAAATTTCCAAGCTCTTTGTTTCCGTAATTAATGTCATTTATCTGGAAATTTAGCGTCAATCTAGGATCGGCAAGTTTCCCGGAAAAATTTGTAATTAGATTTGTTTGAGCCCTAAACTGTTGATCGTATGTACCGCTTAAATAATATGAAAGCAAATGCCCCGGAATATTGCCGGCTTTAAAAACCAGATTATTATTTCCAATACTTGTAAAAATTCCTTTCAAATCGAAAAAGGATGAATCGTTATAAAGTGTAAAATCTTGAAACAAAATTGAATCTGTCGAAAATTCAAGGGCTAAAGGACCCCGGTTAGTCCATGCAATATCTTTATAATCAATATTTGCGTCTTCAATTGTAAGTAATTGCTGACCTGGGCGCATCAACATATTTCCATCGATGCTAGTTGTTAAAAAGGTATCAATTTCCGTATATAGATTAAAAATTAATTTACTCTGGTTAAAAACAAAATCAGCCGAAAAATTTTTCACCATCGACCCGGCCACAATTCTATCCGAACCAACGGACAAAGCTCCAAATAAATTGTCAAAAGAATTATTTCGGTTATCTCTACTGAAATTCAGATCAGTATCCAGATTGGAAAGGTATAATATTTCATTATCGGTTAACGTATAAAAATAGTCCAGTTTTAAATTAGTATTAATTGAAAAATTTGTGGAGTTGTTTTTAACCGAACCGCCACCGACACCTGCAATTCCAAGTTCTTCCTGACCAATTATTGCTGCGATCAGGTCGAAATCCTTAAATTTGAAACGGTAATCGAAATCTATTTTTTTATTTGTAATCGATGTATCTATTGGGGAAATAATAGTTGTATCTATAATTCCCATATTATTAGAAACAGGATTTAACTCCTTTATTTTACTCTGAATTATCTGAGTGTTTTGAATTCCCTGATAAGTAAGTACTTCAACAGCATCTTGCAGCGAAAAATTTCCGGAAATATTAAAATCGACAAAATTGGAAATGAGGTCTATTTGACGGAGAGAATCTGATTTGGACAATTTTAGTTCTAGCGATGCATCCTCAAAAAAAGTAGTTTTAAATACAGAGGCGTCAAAATCTAATTTGAAATCACCAACCATTTTATCAAGATCCAGATCACGTCCATTGGATTGAAAATTAAAATTTAGTGAAGTAGAGTAAGATGTATCGTTTGTAAATTGGGATAAATCCAGGTTTTTAAAACTGCCGCTTAAATTATATGCAGGACTCAAACTATTTGTTAAGTCTAAACTTCCGCCTACAATTGTTTTTGAATTATTAACTAATCCGGTTAAGTCTAATTGAATTATTTTTGCTTTTCCTACGACATTTAACTTTAACGAATCAATATTGTATCCGTACAATTTTGTTTTAAATGATTCCAATTTAAGACCCGCTTGTAATAAAGTTGGATCAGTTCCAAGGCCTGTTACATTTCCTTTTGTATTCAATATAGTCGGGGATTGAAGAACTTCGCTAATATCAAGATTCCGAGTATCAAATACTACATCATAAATCAGCTGGGATTTTGAAAAATCCAATTTGGAATCTAATTTTAATCTTCCATTCCCAATTTTAGCATCAATTCCCACTATAAAATTTGTAGGAGTTCCCCTATAACGTAAATTAAAATTATTTAGAGCCAGCGTTTTATATACAGGCAGTTCCAGAGTTGGCAGCAGGGAATTAATATCTCCCAAATTTATATTTGAATTTTTTGCCGAAACGTCGAAATAGAGTTGATCGGAAGAAACTAAATTTTTAACACTTCCAGTCAAATCCAATCTTGTTTTATCGTATTCAATTAAAAAACGATTGATGTCTAAATTTCCAAGAGTTCCTTTGGCCGATGCCGAAAATTCAGTTTCGCCGACCAACATATCAACTTCCGGGACAATCGCATATAGATCACCAAACGAAAATGGTTGAGCGTTTAGATCGAGGGTTACAGGAATCTTTTCCATTTCAGATAAATTTAATTCTCGAAATATGTTAATATCGTTAACATCAAGATTTAGATTTATATTTGAAGTAAGAGTCGATGTTTTTAACTTTTTTATAGAAATAGATGTACTGTCCACGTGAAACGCACCGGAAAACCGCTTCAAATCGAAATTCACAATGTTTGTTTTAAACGAAAAATTATTTATAACCAACTGAAAATCTTTATTATTTATATCTACTTGCGCTTTTGCTTTTAGGTTAAGATCGTCAATACGCAGATCGTCTATGTTGAGTGAATTGTAGTTTCGTTGCGATTTAATATTATCGAGATTCTGTTTCGTAATAGAAATATTAGAGAGAACAATATTGTTAGCTTGAATAAGAAAGGGGAAACGGAGGTCCCCGGAAGTTTCTTCAGTTGTATCCCTGCTTAATGTCGCAACGTTATACTTGCCAGGCATAACTTCACGCAAATTAAAATTAAGTCCCTCAATTTCAATTTCTCTAAGATATATTTTTTTAAGCAATATTTGCAGGGGTCTAATTTCAATATCTATTTTTTTTACAGTTGCAACTGTGTCATATAACGATTGAAGAGAAACGTCGTTTATCCGAAGTGATGTAAAAATAGATCCATCTATTCGTCCAATATCAAGTTTACCGTTGATTGAGGAGTTAACGTTTTCTGTGATTGTTTCTTTAAGATAATTTCGGAAAGTTTTTGTTTGAGAAAAGCCAAAAAAAAGAAAAAGCAATACAAATATGGTAACAGCTAAAAAGATAGCTACGTTAACAGATTTATGAAAAATTGATCTCTCTTTTTTTTTCGGTTTCAAAATTACTATTCTTTGTATAATTCAAAAATTTTTTCAATTATTTTTGATGTCGACTGATTGATTTCAAATTTAATGTTTTTAACTGAGCCACCGTGTTTTTCCACTGTTTCTCTACCAATAATTTTATCGAGACTCCAGTCGGCTCCTTTAACCAATATGTCGGGAATTAAATCATCAATTATTTGTGCAGGAGTATCTTCGTCAAAAATTGTAACGAAATCCACTGCTTTAAGTTGAGATAATACATACATCCTTTCCTGTTCATTAGTAATGGGACGTTTGTTTCCTTTTAAGCGTTTTACTGAATTATCAGAATTTACAGCAACAATAAGAATATCGCCTATCTCTTTGGCTTTAGTCAGATAATCGACATGTCCCGCATGTAAAATATCGAAACAGCCGTTGGTAAAAACTACTGTTCGATTTTGGATTTTAAGATTATTTCTTATTTCAATAATTTCATTTCTATTTGTTATCACATTTTTCATACTAACTCTTCCAAAAGTTCGGCAATCAAATTATCGGGATTTATTGGTACAATTCCCATTTCTTCGCAAACAAGTCCGCCCGCAAAATTTGCAAGGTACGCTGCGTCGGAAATATTAATGCCAGAAGCTAAAGCCATTGTAAGAGTTGCTATTACAGTATCGCCAGCCCCTGAAACATCGGCTACTTTTCTGGCTTTTGTAGGAATGCGCAATAATTTATTCTCGGAATTAAACAGCGCCAACCCCTGATCGCCTAAAGTAATAAGAATATGTTTTGCATTTAATTTTTGAATCAACTTACTGCCGACTTTTTTTACATCATCGTCCGTTACAATTCTCATATTAAAAGCGTCTTCGGATTCTTTTTTATTCGGCTTAAAAACCGTCACATTTTCATAACTAAAAAAATTAATAAACTTTGGATCAACTGCAATAATTTTGTTTTCCTTATTGGCGGATTTTATAGATTCGGTTATTACATATTCAGTTAAAACGCCTTTGTTGTAATCCTCAAGAATTACAGCGTCGAGTTCACTTAAAATAGAATTAAATTTTTCAATAACCTGTAATTCGAGATCGGCATTAATGTTATCTTTAACTTCCTTATCAATTCTAACAATATGTTGTTTATTGGCAATTACTCTAATTTTTACAGTAGTAGGTCTTTCTGTTGAAACAATTAAACCACTGCTATCTATATCATACTCATCAAGAAGTCTTTTGAAAATTGTACCTTCTTGATCATCACCAATAATACCAATCGGATAAGGAATTCCGCCTAATGATTTTATATTTAAAATTACATTGGCAGCACCGCCAAATCTGAAAAATTCTTTTTCAATTTCCACTACCGGTACGGGCGCTTCTGGTGATATCCTTTTTACGTCACCCCAATAATAACCGTCCAGCATCATATCGCCAATTACGGCTATTTTTTTATTTTCAAATTTTGATTTTAAATTAAGAATTTCATTTTTTTCAAAATGCAGCATAATTTATTTCCGAAGTTTAGAAAAATCCGTTACAAAATTATTTGATAGATCAAGCTGATATAATCCATCTTTTGCGCCCATCCACAGATATCTTCCATCGTAATAGAGTGAATAAACAACACTCGGCAGACCTGTGTCATACAGGGGTATAACTTCTTCCGTTTGCCTGTTTATTAATGCTAAACCTCTACCGTAAGGCTCTTTTGTTTCAATACTGAATTGATATAATGAAACCCATATAAAATTGCCTGTCAGAGCCATATCAAAAACACCGTTACCACTTAATCCATTTTTAGTATCAAATCTTAGCCATTCATATCGACGGTCGTACTTATAAATACCGCCCAGATTATAATCAGGATTTGATTTGGTAATAAATTCATCCAAACCTATCCAAACATTACCTTGTTCAAGCAATAATGCCGAAATAGAAACTGCGTCGCCATCGCCTTTAAAATAATTACGAGTGTTATCATAAAACTTTATGTTGTCAGTATCTTCAATCTTTCTGGATTTATCGTATTTATGCAAACCGTTTTCAGTCCCGAACCAGACGAGGCTGTCTCCATCTATTTGAATTGTTTTAATAGTATTTGTTTTTTCGTCGTTTTTAGTTGTAAGATCTATATCAGTAAATCTTCGTTGTGCTAAATCGTAACGTGTTAAGTATTTAAAACGTCCAATCCAAACTACATTCTCAAGCGGATCATATTTTACGGAACGAATCCAATTACTGAGCTGCCCGCCCAAACCAAATTTTCTTTTAGTCCAATTACCACGTTTTTTATCAAAAATAAAGAAGCCGTCGGTAGAACCCGCCCATACAAAGTCTTTATTAGCGTCGATCGCGTAAAAGAAATTCAATTGCAATTTGCCATTGGAAGTAGAATAATTATCCCACTTACTTTTTTCAGGCGAGTAAGAAAAAATACCGTTGCCGTTTGTGGCCACCCAAATATTTTTGCCGTCACCTGTAATGTCATAAACAGTTATTCCATCAAGGAATTTATTTATTTTCAGAGGAGTCTGTGAATATAAATTTATACATAGTATTGATAATAATAAAATAAGTATTCGCATTTTATATATTGGTGAGTTATTAAAAATTTTCTTTAATAGTGGGAATTGATTCCACTGATTCAGAATTAATTTCAGGGAACTTAATGTTCCACTCTTTCTCGAAGCCCGCAATTAAAGAGTTTTGTAATTCAGTATAATTTATTCTTTCGCCGATTATAAAATCTAATTCTGTAGTACTTTCGGAAAGATCAAGTCTCGTATCACTATCAGAGTGAATGTAATCCACTAGCTTTCGGTGATAATTGCCACATAAAATTGAACCATGTTGTAAGAGTACATTTGATAATTTACGCTGAGCGCTTCCCACAACTTTTTTCCCTAAATATTTTATTTCGTTTTTTGCCGCACTTCCAAAACAAAGTTTGCCTGAGGGTTCGGAAAGTAATTTAGGGAAATTAGGTTGTTCATTTTCCAAACATAATCCTTTGAGCTTTGGATGATATAATGAAAGACCGTTTAAAAGTGCTATAGAAATTTTTTCGTAGACTTCTTTGGGTGTGTATCCTGCTGAAGCGGGGATCACAACACTATAAGTTAATTCCTCCGCATGCAATATGGCTCTTCCGCCTGTAGGTCTTTTAACAAGATCGAGCCCATCTTTCTTCGTCTTATCCAAGTTAATATCATCAAAACTCTGATTAGCCCCTAATGAGATACAATAAGGTTTCCATCTATAAAGGCGAAAGTATGCGTTATTTGCTGCACAGCTGTATGCCAATTCAATATCATAATCCATATTATATTGGCCCTTCATTTTGTTATGTTGAATCAAATGCCAGTTCATCTCCGGATAATTCCACGGTTGCTTTTTGCAAGAAAATCCAGAATGTTGTTTACACGGGGGTGTTCGGCAAAAGTTTCTTTTAATTTTAATTTGGCTTCGGAAAAATTCTTACCAGAGTTATAAAGAATATTATACGCGTTTTTTAGCGTTGAAATTTCTTCGTTTGAAAAACCTCTGCGACGTAAACCAATTATATTTAATCCGGCATATTTAATAGGTTCGCCGGCTGCCAAAACGAAAGGAGGGATATCAGCAATTATTCTGAAGCCACCACCCACCATAGCATGCTGACCTACCTTGCTAAATTGATGAACGGAAGTAGCGCCGCCGATAATTACCTGATTTTCAATTTCTACGTGTCCGCCTACCTGAACTGCATTTGCTAAAATACAGTTATCACCTATAGTACAATCATGCGCAACATGTGCATAAGCCATTAACAGACAATTGTTTCCTATTCTCGAAAATCCTGTTTCTTTTGTGCCTTTGTGCAGAGTAACTGACTCGCGTATTACAGTATTATCTCCAACATAAAAGTAGGTTTTTTCATCAGCGAATTTAAGATCCTGTGGGGCATTGGAGACCGATGCAGATTGAAAAATTTTAACATTTTTACCTAACCTGGCTCCGTTATAGATACAAGCATGGGGACCTATAATTGAATTGTCTCCAATTTCAACGTCATCCTCAATAAAAACAAATGGGCCGATAGTAACATTTTCCCCTAACTGTGCTTTACCGCTTACAATGGCGGTGGAATGAATTTCGGTCATAAATTTTAATTTCCTTTTTTATCTTCTCTGTCAACAATTGCCGCAACAAATTCTGCTTCTGCAACTAACTGACTATCAACAAAAGCTTTCCCTTTAATTGAAACATAACGAGTTTTCTTTTCTATCAATTCTGCTTCTAAAACTAATTGATCACCCGGTACAACGGGTTTTCGAAATTTGGCATTATTAATCGTCATAAAATAAACAAGTTTGCTCGAAGGATCAGGAAGTGAATTGAGTAAAAGAATTCCTCCACATTGTGCCATTGCCTCCAAAATTAACACGCCAGGCATAACAGGCTGACCAGGAAAGTGACCCTGGAAAAACTGTTCATTAAAAGTAACGGATTTAACTCCTGTAACTTTTTTATCGAACTCAAGGTCAACGATTTTATCAACAAGTAAAAATGGATATCTATGAGGTAAAATTTTCATTATTGCTGAAACATCAAATACCAATCCCTCTTTTTTAACATTTTGGTATTTTTTTACCAATTTTTTTTGCTGATAAAGCTGACGGATTTTTTTTGCAAATTCGATATTTGCTTTGTGTCCTGGGCGCGCAGCCAATACTTGCGCTTTTATAGGAGCGCCAATCAGAGCCAAGTCTCCAAGCATATCCAAAAGTTTATGTCGCACAGGTTCATTTCTAAATCTTAAAGATTTTTCGTTTAAAAATCCGTTTTGCCCAACACTTATGCTGTCATCCAATCCAAGTTTTTTACTCAGTTCGTCCAGTCCTTCCTGGTCTAGAGTATGATCTACAATTACAACAGCATTTTCTAGGTTACCACCTTTTATTAAACCTTTATTCGCAAGTGCTTCTACTTCGCTCAAAAAACAAAATGTACGTGCCGGCGCAAATTCTTCAACGAATTCTTTTCCTAAATCGAACATGCCTGTGTGCTGACTTCCAAGGGCAGGATTTTGGTAATCCACCATTACTGTAATTCTATAATTATCCAGAGGAAGGGCGACAATATCAACCTGATTATCTTCATCGTGGTATATAACTGTTTCGTCGATGATTAAATAATCTTTCGGTTCGCTTTGTTCAACGAACCCCGCTTCTAAAAGTTTCTCAACATATGGCATTGCACTTCCATCACCAACTGGCGGTTCAAGACCATCTATCTCAATTCTTAAATTATCTATTTGTAGTCCAACTACAGCTGCTAGTACATGTTCAACTGTATGAACACGTGCATCTCCTATCCCAATAGTTGTCCCGCGGGATGTATCCACAACATAATCTGCTGTTGCGGGAATTTCAGGACTACCTCCTAAATCAACTCTAATAAATTTAATGCCGAAATTTTCAGGCGCTGGTTTAAAAGTCATTGTACACGATGTGCCGGTGTGCAAGCCAACTCCTGAAATTGAGCTTGTTTTATCTATTGTTCTTTGTTTCTCTAACATTATTCACTATCCTTAATCTTGTTCCGAAGTTCTGTTTTCAATAATACAATTTCCGCTTCAAGTTTTTTAATCCGATCGGCGTAAGCAGGTAAGTTTCTTATATGTCCTTCCTGTCGTAGGCTGATGCCCATTTCTTTAGCTGGATATCCAAAATACTTACCAGGTTTGTCTATTGTTTTTGAAACGCCACTTTGTGCACCAATTAATACTCCGTCTGTAATTTGGATATGCCCTGCAATTCCAACCTGACCGCCAAATATACAATTTTTCCCAATTTTTGTGCTGCCTGCTATGCCACTTTGAGCAGAAATTGCTGAATTATCGCCAATCTCAACATTATGTGCAATCTGAACAAGATTATCTATTTTAGTTCCTTTTTTAACAACAGTTGAACCCAATGCAGCTCTGTCGATAGAAACATTGGAACCCAGTTCTACATCGTCTTCCAAAACAACATTGCCAATCTGCGGTACTTTTTCGTAACCACCACCGCTTCTCGGGGAATAACCGAATCCGTCAGATCCTATAACAGTGCCTGAATGTATGATATTATTATTGCCAAGTTCACAGTTTTCCCGGATAGTAACATTGGGATAAATTAAAGAACCTTTGCCGACTTTAACATTCTCGAGTAATACCGAATTATGAAATATAATAGTATTATCGCCAATCTGGCAATCTGCGGATATAACAACATTCTTTCCAATAGAAACGTTCTGTCCGATAATTGCGGTAATATCAATATATGCGGAATTATCAATACCTTTAAGCGATATCTCTTGTGTAAAATATTTTCTTATAATCAGTTGAAAAGCCAGCTCGGGTTTTTCTGTTACGATATAAGTTAGGTCGTTTCGTAATTTAGGTTGATCTGGTTTTAAGATTACTGCAGATGCTTTTGTTGTTTCAAGAAATTTTGAATAGGAGGGAAGATAAAGGAAAGTTAAATCGCCTTCTTTAGATTCCTGAATTTTAGAGATCTCGAAAATCTCACAATTTGGATTACCAAAAATAGTGCCGCCGACTAGGTCGGCGACATCTTTCACATATAATTTCATGTAATGTCATTTTAATTTTTCTAAAACAAGATTAGTTATATCGTATTCGGGTTTAGCATAGAGGAATAATATATCTCCGCTTCTGTCGAATACAAAATCCAGTTCATTTTCATTTGCAACATCTTGAATTATATTGAAAATTTTATTCTGGATGGGTTTCATTATTTCCTCTTGATTCTTGAAAAGCTCTCCACCAGCGCCGAATTTATCCTGACGATATTTATTTATATCATCTTCAAGTTTAACAAGTTCTTTTTCAACTTCAGCACGTTTTTGTTCGCTCATTATCAACTTACGTTTTTCGTAATCGTCGAGTCTCTGTTTGAATTCCCTATCCATTTTCAAATTTTCATCTTTCCATTCAGCAATCAAGGCGTCAAGCTTCTTTTGGGCATCCTGCGCGTCGGAATATTGTTTCATAATAGTATCGGAATCCACATAACCGATTTTTAGCTGGGCAAAAGATAATCCGGAAACCAACAACACGAATAATAGCGTGAGCTTTTTCATAGTCTTAATTCCCCCCAAAGGTTATTATTTTTTTGTTCTTTTAAGTCTATCTAAAACTTTGTATGTTAAGTCGAAATCGGCATCAGCATAAAGAAGTAAAACCTCACCGGTTTTATCAAATATAAAATGCATTCCTTCTTCTTTAGCTACCTCGTTAATTGTATCCATTATTTTTGCTTTAACAGGAGCGAATAATTCTTCATTTTTCGCGTATAATTGTCCGCCTTGCTGACTAAATTTTTCTTGTTCAAACTTTTGAATAGTCTGTTGTTTCGCGACAAGACTTTGTTGCATCTCTCGTTGTTTATCTGGAGTCATCATTTCTTTTTGTTTTTCGTAGTCCGCATATGCTGTTTGCAAAACAGTAACCATAGAATCTCTTGTTTTAGTAAATTTCGCGGCAATTGCATCCAAATCACTCTGGGCTTTAATGGCAGGAGCGTACTGGGCTAAAATAATTTGAGAATCCACATAACCAATTTTTTGTTGACCTTGCGCGAACATTGAAGCAGATGCAATCAAAAATATACTAATTAACAATAATTTTTTCACTTGTACCTCATTTTGTTTAATTAATTAAAAACCTTTTCCGAATTGAAAATGGAATAACCATTCAGGGCTTTTTCCATTAACACTTTCTCTGTCAAATCCATAACCAAAATCAAATCCAATTAAACCAATAGGATTTATTAAAATTCTTGCTCCCAGACCAATAGATCGTTTAAGATCGAAAAAGTCAGTATTTGTTAAATTTCTATAGACATTTCCAGCTTCGGCAAAAGCCAGAATATAAATAGGCATCGGTTCTAAAGCGAGTGCGGCGCGCAATTCGGCGGTATATTTTGTCATTACCCTACCCCCTAGTTCATATCCACTGCTGCTTAAGGGTCCAACACTTCTATCGTCGTAACCGCGCAAAGGAGTTGTAGCAATTACTAAACCGTTACCACCCATAAAGAAAAACTCGAATGGTTGAATAACAGTATTTGAAGTCAATTCATCAAGATAACCTAGATTGGCATTGGCGTAAAGTACAATTCGGTTAGATCCAAAAAGTCTTCTATAAAAATCGGTTTGAAATTCAATTTTATAATAATCAACATTCCCCGGTAAAAACGGACCTCCGGATAATTCCGCATTAAAAGAAACTTTGGAACCGCGGGAAGGGAAAATTGGATTATCAATATCATTTCGCGATATAGTTCCGCCTAAAGTATATTGACGCGATAAACCTTCGGCGTAATAAGAACGACCGTCAATTACGTCATTATATTGAAAACGCCCCATACCCTGTACATAAAAATACCTGTCGGGCCAAGATAATCTTCTGCCGACTCTAAGAGTAATTCCCGATTGACGCAAATCGTAAACGTACTGCTGGCGAGTGTCAAACAGATCGAAGCCTACCGAAGTCGGAGTATCCATGAACCAAGGTTCTGTAAAACCGAGTGAAAAAGTTCTGTAATAATTTCCAACTCCGAATTGCCAGTTGAAACTTAATATTTGTCCGGCACCCATTTGAAAAGGTTCCATCAAAGAAAAATTTGTAAGAGTAACACCAACAGCGCCGCTGAATCCGAAAGCTCCACTATAGCCGACCGAAGCATTAAGATAATCGCTCGATTTTTCTTCAACTTTGTAAGTAATATTTACAGTACTATCGCTTACAGGTTTCGGATCTACACCGGTTTGATAAAGTTTTTCCACATTAAAATACTGAAGATTTGCAAGTTGCTGTAAACTTGTAATAGTATTATTACGACTGAAATAATCGCCAGGTACTGTAAAAAGTTCGCGGCGTATAACTTTATCTTTAGTTTTAGTATTCCCAGTAATATCAACACGACCAATTTTGAATCTGCTGTTTTCCATAATTCTTATGTTGATATCTATAGAATCCGGCTCAACTCTAACTTCTTTAGCGTCCAACTGAAATGCAAGATAACCATTATCCTGGAATAGGGAAGAAACGTCAGTTTGTTTTTCGTTAAATCGTAAGTTCTGATTAAATCTTTCGTAATTAAATATATCCCCTTTTAAAAAATCCAAACGTTCGTTCAGTACATCGTCGGAATAAACAGTATTGCCTTCCCAATTGATATTTCTAACTTTATACTGCGGCCCTTCATACACATCCAAAACAATATTTACATTTTTTTTATCACTTGAATACTGCAGGGAATCGCGGATAATCTGAAAATCCCTGTAGCCATTTTTTCTATAAAAGTTAAGGAGAAGTTCTTTATCTTTTTTGTAATCTTCTTTGTTCAAATTAGCGCTGCTGAAAATTTTCCACCAAGCGTCTTCAGAAGTTTCATCGAATTCGCTCTTGAGATCATCATCATCAAAAGCTTGGTTGCCATTGAAACGAATTTTTTTAACAATTACTTCATCGCCCTCATCAAAAACATATTTTAAAAGAGTTCTTGATTTTACTTTGCGAAGTATATCTGATTTGTAATCGGGGTCATAATCGTAATTTGTCTCGTATTCGTCGGAGAAATCTTTCTCGTTACGCCATGTGACAATAATTTCGTCATCGGAGGTATCAGCTCGGAAAAATGTATACAATTGTGCATCGATTTTGGCGTTTAAATACCCTTCCTCATCATACAATTCTTTTATTTTAGTCTTCGTTCTGTAAATTTCCTGAGGACTTAGAATTTGACCTGTTGAGAATGTAATTTTTTTATTTATATCATCCTCATCAATTTCGTCGTTCCCTTCCAGAACGCATTTTTCAATTCTCGGGTACTCATCTAATTTTATTAAAAGAAAAACACCATTTTCAATTTTCTTTTCGATGACTATTTCAATATTGGGTTTAAAAATTCCAAGCGACCACAAACGTTTAATCGCATTAAGAGTTTGATCTCCGGGTATTTCTATCTCGTCGCCAACATTTAACCCGCTATTTGCAATTATAGTTTGAGCATCCGCTGTTTTATTGCCTTCAACCGAAATTCCCAGTACCTGATAATTTTTTTTCTGCAATTGACCAGAAGAAATTCCTGATAAAGAAAGCAAAATTAAAATACTGAGTTTAAACCATTTGTTTAGAGAGTTTTGCTTCATTCTTTTCCTGATTAAGGTTTTTGTGTAGTTGTTCACTGACCAGACCGAAACGCCTTTCACGATTTTGGTAATCGGTGACAGCATCGAGTAGAGTATTGTAATTAAAATCCGGCCACAATATTTCAGTAACAAAAATTTCGGAGTATGCAATTTGCCAGAGTAAAAAATTACTAATTCTTAATTCGCCGCCACTTCTTATTAACAAATCAGGGTCAGGCATATTTGCTGTTGTCAGGTAACTACTAATTGTTTCTTCAGTTATTTGATCAGCGTCTAATCCGTTTTTTACATCAAGAGCAATCTTTTTAATAGCTTCAGTAATTTCCCATCTACCGCTATAACTTAAGGCCAAATTTAAAACCATTCTTTTGTTGTTTTTGGTCCTTTCAAAAGCATCGTTCAATTCATCTTTTACAAGTTGGGGTAGAATATCTATGTTGCCTATTGTAGTCAATCTAATATTATTGGCGTTTAGTTCATCGGTTTCGTCCCGCAAACTCTTTACAATAAGGCGCATTAAAGTGGAAACTTCCAATTTAGGTCTTTTCCAGTTTTCAGTAGAAAAGGTATAAAGTGTAAGATATTGAACACCCAGAGTTGTGCATGTTTCCACAATTTCTCTAACTGTTACAATACCCTGCTGGTGACCGGCAACTCTTGGTAAACCTCGTTTCCTAGCCCATCTTCCATTACCGTCCATAATTATTGCTATATGTTTGGGAATGTTGCCGAGTTCCTTTACCGATTCAATTTTAGCTATTTTTTTTTTGGTTAATACTTTCGCCAAAGCGCGCCTAAATATTTTAATACAGACTAACTAAAATAGTCTACCATCCGCGCAAAGTCAAGAATTTCAATGATTTAACGGATTTTGACACTTTGAGTTCGCAAGCTTATACAACCCTAATTTAGATTTGTGTCAGGAAATATTTAGAACTATCGTTTTTTTTTTTTGAGGAGAGCAAAATTAGTTTATTATAATAATTTTGATATTGTCTCGATTTTCTTTCGGTAATTCTGATAGAATATTATTCAAATTCTCAAAAAATGGTTTAGGCACTCCAATGTAGAGTTTAACCCTTCTATTTGAATATTTTGTGTTCTGTGAGGCAAGATACTCGATTTTATTTTTGATGCGTGGGTTGTTAAAATCATTTTCTGTTAAAACAAGACCAAATACATATGCTTTTTTATATTTGCCCACAGCGTCTATTTCGTAATTTCCAATAGGACGGGGAGGAGGCAAATAAGTGCCAAATTTTCGGCTAACAGTCAAATAACCGTTCCTCCAAAAATGACTTATCAGCGAATCTATTCTGTCTTGGTGTGTCGGTTTCATCTGTCATTACCCTTAATTTAACTTGCAATAGGCATTATGGGTATTATCGGCGAAAATTTTGAATTATCCAATACTTTAATATTTACTATTCTTTCGTATTCAAACATTGCAACTTCAAAAGAAGAATTTAATCGACCGAAAATTACTTTTTTGCCTGCTTTATTCTGGGTGATGTAATACGGATCCAAATAAATTTCTTTAAGATCGTAAAGAAAATGTAATTTACATCTTTTTTGAATAGCCATGGTGAATAATTCAGTTTTCATATTTACCCCTTTTTAATTGTACCAGCGAAAGACGCCGAGTACTTTACCAATTATGGAGAAATCTTCACGGTTATTTATTTCGATTACATTATAATTCTTATTTTCAGGTATCAGGTAAACTATGTCTCCATGTTTCTCGTACCTTTTTAATGTCGCCTCGTCCTGGAGAAGCGCTACAACAATTTCTCCATTATGGGCGTCCAATTGAGGATTAACAATAACTACATCTCCTTCGAAAATCCCAGCTCCAATCATACTATCACCCTTTACTTTAAGTCCGAATGAACCGGATTTATTTTTGATTAGGCTCGCCTGAATTGAAAGAGTCCCTTCAATGTTCTGTTCGGCTAAAATAGGGTAGCCTGCAGCTACACGACCAATTATTGGCAATTCGTATAACTCCTCAGAATATTTATTTTGTTGAACAGGATTAGCAAGAGAGGTTAAAGATAAGGTTCTACTGGCATTGCCCTCAACTGTTATAAATCCTTTTTTAACCAGGGCATCCAAATGTCTTTTAACCCCGAAAGTGCTGGCAATATTAAAATGGTGCCCTATCTCACGGTAAGTGGGGGGGAATCCATTATCCGATACATATTCTTTTACAAAATTTAGAATATCCTGTTGTCTGTATGTTAGTTCTTTACTCATTATGTAGTGCCATTTTGTTCACTACAAATATAGTGTACGTCTGTGCACTTGTCAAGAAAAAAATTATAGGATAAAAAATTATGCGGTTTTGGAAAATAGTTTAAAAAAATTATTAAATAAATGGATAGAAAGAATAAGAGATTGAAAATTTTAAGTAGATGAATTGTTTATTCGATTTATGATTGTAGAATAGATTACTTACATAGTTAAAAATGTGTGCTAAGTGATAAAACAAAAAATATTTAACAAATTAAAAACCAAGCCTTGTAAAAAGGCTTGGTTTGTAAAAATTTATACTATGATATTTGTACCATCCAATTATATTTATCCTCTTTACGGCCATATTGGATGTCGGTAATTTCTTTGTACAATTTTTTGCCCAGCTCGCCAGCTTCAGTATCGCTGAACTGCATTGTTAAATCGTTATATTTTAATTTACTCAGCGTTGAAATTACAGCAGCGGTTCCAGTTCCGAATATTTCCAATAGAGAGCCTTTCTTGTAAGCATCTGCTACTTCATCGATTGATATGTCTCTTTCGTTAATGTTGTAGTCCCAATCCTTTAGAATTTGAATGACAGATCTTCTTGTTACACCGGGTAAAATAGTACCTGTTAAACGAGGAGTAACAACTTCATCTTTAAGTTGAATAAATATGTTCATTGTACCAACTTCCTCAACATATTTTTGATGGATTCCATCAAGCCACAATACCTGCGAAAAACCCATTTTTTTTGCTTCAGCTTGAGCCATAAGACTGGCTGCGTAATTGCCAGCACATTTACATTCACCAACTCCCTTTGAGGCAGCTCGAACATATTTATCTGTAACCATTATGGGAACAGGCTTAAATCCTTCAGGATAGTATGGTCCAACTGGACTAAGCATTATTACAAACTTATATTGCTCACCCGGACGCACTCCAAGAAAAGGATCGTATGCAAACATAACAGGGCGAATGTATAAGGAATGTCCAGGTTTTTCTGGAATCCATGCTTCTTCGAGCTTAACAAGCTTTTTTAGCGCCTGCATAAATAATTCGGGGTCTATTTCTGGCATGCATAATCGGCGGGCAGAATTATTCATTCTTTCAATATTTTGTTGCGGACGAAACATAGCAATACTTCCATCGACGCGTTTGAAGGCTTTAAGACCCTCGAATATCGCCTGACCATAATGTAATGCCATTGCCGCGGGGCTGATAGGCATTTTTTCACGCGCTTTAATTACAGGATTATTCCATCCGCCTTTTTCTGTATCGTAATCGATTTCAAAAACATAATTAGAAAGCGTTCTTCCAAAAATTAATTTTTCTGGGATTTCAACTTTAATATCTTGATCTGATAATTCTAATGTTATATCGGCCATTACTTCACCATATTTTAATTAGTAATCGGTTATAAATTCAGTTCACATGCACGTCCGAGAATTGATCCGCGCAATATTTTTTATTCATAGTGTTAAATAATTCCCAAGTCCATTTGATAAGATGCGGTAAAAAATAAAATATTATTTTCTCGAAAATTACTCAGAATTACCACAAATATAAAAAAATAATTTCATTACTCAGAACAAAAGCTCCAACCTAAGCCAATTATTGGACAACTAATTGGACAACTATAGATGGCTTTCTATAAAATTTTTAATTTCAGATTATAGAATAAAATTGTGTAATTTTGCGTCCATGCTATCTTTATTTGAAAAAATAGGCGCCAAAACTATAGACTTTCTTCAGGAAGTTGGAAAGTTCAGTAAACTTCTAGGAGGTATTTTAAGATACACTCCAAACCTATTTAAAAAACGAAAATTACTTCTATACCAAATGGAACATATTGGCGTGGATTCTCTTCCCCTTGTTATAATAATTGCCGTATTTACAGGTGGTGTTGCAGCATGGCAGGCAGCATATCAGCTTAAGGGTGTTGCACCAATATCTTTTTTGGGTACAGCCACCAGCAGAGCAATTATCACTGAACTTGGACCAGTACTTACCGCTATAATTATAGCGGGCAGAGTTGGCGCCTCTATAGCTGCAGAAATCGGATCGATGAAAGTTACAGAACAAATAGACGCTATGGAAGTAATGGGTATAAGTCCTATCATGTATTTGGCAATGCCCCGTTTTTATGCAGCGGTACTAATGATGCCTATATTAGTAGTTATAGCCAATGTTATTGCGGTCGCCGGCGCTTTTGTGATTTCTAATTATTTTCTTGACGTATCATACGCTGTTTTTTTTGATTCGGTTAAGCGGTTTTTTGAGATAAGCGACTTTTTATTCGGTATGATAAAGGGTGTTGTTTTTGGTGGAATCACTTCACTGATGGGATGCCACATAGGTTTTTTAACTGAAGGCGGAGCTGAGGGAGTTGGTGCTTCTACCATCCGATCATTTGTTTTAACTTCAGCTTTAATACTTATTTTTGATTATTTCTTATGGACACTAGTCTTTTAATTTTATCTTTATTTTAAATAAATTTTAGTATCATTTAAGTATTATTATCAATACCTTACCTGCAGGTCTACCTACTTTAACAATTTGATGAAAAATGATTGTGACTAGCAAAAGATTATTTGATCTCGTGCTGAGCATTATTTTTCTTCCATTCGCCATTCCAATTATCGTGTTGTCCTCCTTGCTAATGTTTTTTGAATTACGAGAGTTTCCTTTTTTTATTCAAGAAAGAGGGCTCACTTTATCTAAATATAGATTTGGTTTATTTAAAATTAAAACCCTCAGAAATTCTGATATTCGAAAAACTTTACCCCCTTTAAAAGGGATGATTCTTTCTAAATCTGAACTGTCACCATACGTCGGAGGATATGCGGGATTTTTACGACGCACTGGTTTTGACGAATTGCCACAACTTATTAATATAATTAAAGGTGAGATGAGTTTAATCGGCCCTCGTCCTCTGATGATGGAAGATTTAAAGAGATTAAAAAATGAATTCCCGGATCTCTATTTACAAAGGGAAGCCCTTAATTCGATTCCAGGTCTCTCCGGATTGTGGCAAATTTTTTGCGACAGGCATAAAGATGTTGAAAATCTAATACTACTTGATACTCTTTATGAAAAACTAAGCTCTTTTAGCTTCGATAGTAAATTGTTACTGTGGACAATCCCTCTAATAATTAATGGAAATAATTCCGATTCAATTTTGTCTTCGAAATATAAAAGTTATAAAAAACAATTTGTTTCAAGCGGATTAAAATTCTCTCCTGAAAATTTAATAAAATAAAATTTCACAAATTATGGTTCTGAAATAGAGTTAAAATTAGTCGAAACAATGTGAAAGACATAATAAAAAATCGGTTTTTAAAATATCTGCTTAATTAACATTTTTTATTAGTAATCCATGTTGATTTAATTTGAAATGATTAAAATGTTTTAATTGTGAGAGAAATTCTAGAATAAGTCTATTCTGCTTTTTATTCTAAAAAAGTCTTTTCGGCTTTTATCCCGGTCTCTCTTTCCGCATAAAAAAATTCTACAAAACAATTTTGGCAAAGGTCCTAATGGGGAATTCAATTTTACAACAGGATAAATTTGTTCCCACCACAAAAGATAAACCGGAGGAACAAAAACTAAAAATTTATCTTCCGGTAAATTGGTGGTGTTCCCAAAATTCTTATGCTTTACCAGAGCCAGACACAAATCAATTATATGAAAATAAACTTAATTTTATTTCCAATCAATCCTCGGATAAAAGAGTTAAACAAATGCCCAAACCTAACAATTGGGAATTAACTGAAGGAGATTATGTGATAAATAAGAAAAATATAGACGTTGCGCTATACAGGAAACGAAAAAAAAATATTTTATATAGGTTCTTTAATAATGACTGCATTAGTAAATATTTTAATGATGTTTTTTTTTAGTGGGCATTTAGTCGATTTGTGAAAGAATAATCAGGAGAAAAAATTAAATATAAAAACTATCATATTATTATTGCTGGGGGAGATATGAAATGCAAGGGATTACTTTTTATACTACTTTTCACGGCTCAAATTTGTTCCGCACAGGCGCTGTATTTGGAAGAAAATTTTGAATATGACACCGGGACTTTAACCTCTGTTTCTTCTAAATGGAGCGCTTATCCGCTTGTTGGCAGCGTTGACGTTCAAGTTATTGACGGGAATTTATCGTATTCCGATTATCCATCTTCCGGAATCGGGAGAAGAATTGCCTTAAACGGCGGAGCTTCCGGCAGAGAGAGTGTTAATATTGGTTTTGACACAACAAGCGGAAATGGAAATTCCCTTTACACCTCTTTTCTATTAAATGTTACTTCAACAGATGATATGGACAGCACCTCCGGGAATGGAGATTATTTCATTAGTTTTCAAAAGGGTCAGTCATCAAGCAGAAAGGGTTATCTTTATTGTAAAAAAGGGAATACAAGTTCACAATTTAATATTGGTTTTGCAAAATCCAGTTCCGCTAGTTTAAGCTACCTGGAAGTAGAATATGACATAAATGTTACATATTTAATAGTAATGAGTTATTTATTTCAGGCAGGTTCAGACGAAGTTAAATTGTGGGTGAATCCATCAATAGCAGGCGCCGAACCTGAAGCCGATTTGTCGATAACTTCCGGGACGGATGCTGATTCATTAAATTTTTTGCAGTTTTTCCAACGTCCATTATCAGGTGATATGTACATTGACGGCATACGCGTTTCTGATTCATGGGCACAGGCTCCTCTTCCGGTGGAGTTAATTTCATTCAACGCTGTCAAATTAACCGGCGCAATTAAACTTTTATGGGAAACTGCAACAGAAGTAAACAATTATGGATTCAATGTGGAACGCAGGATCAACAATAATGAGTGGAGCACTATAGGATTTGTTCCCGGGCATGGGAACAGCTACTCGCCCAAAAAATATTCATTTTTAAATAAACATTTAAATGATGGCCTGTATCATTTCAGACTGAAACAAATTGATTTGGACGGTACTTTTGATTATTCACCAGTTATAGCGGTATCTGTTTATAGAGATCTTAGAGAATCTGTAATTGTGGCTCAAAACTATCCAAATCCATTTAATCCTATAACTAAAATTATGTATTGTGTTTCTGCGGTCAATAAATTTCGGTATCCCTTGGGAGTGAAAGTCCAAATTAAAGTTTATGATATTCTGGGAAACGAAATATGTGAACTCGTAAATGAAAAAAAACTGGCGGGAGTGTATGAGGCTGAATTTAATGCTGCAGGGCTTGCATGCGGAATTTATTATTACAGATTGACTGCGGGAAGTTTTGTGAAAACTATGAAAATGGCTGTAGTAAAATAATTGTAATACTCCTGAAAAAGAAAAACCTCCGAGGCATTTATACCTCGAAGGCTTTAAAATTCAATTCATACTATTTTTTACTTCAAGTTTTGAGGCTATTAAATCCTTATGTTCCATATTGAGGTTAGAACTTACCTTTCTTATAAAATATTCCTCATGAACATCTAGTTTTCCATCAATTAAAACAAGTTTCCAAAGATTTTTTAATATCTTGTATTTTTCATTTTTATCAAAATATCTATTGATAATATCCGTGTATTCATAAAGACTTATATTTTTCTTCATTTTTTCATCAGCGAGGATCATCAACTCACCCATTTCTTCAGTATCAAGTCCAAATTCTTTTTGTATCAGGGAAATAATTAATTCCTTTTCCTCTTTGCTGAATTCATCATCACTATGCGCTAACTCAATAAATAAAGCGCAGGTTGCGATCTGTAATTTTTTCTCGGAATCTTCACCGGATTTTTCGGGTGAATTACCATTGTGGTTTGCCGATATTAAGTTTTTTAAATATGATAGCATGTAAATCCTTATTTAATTTTCTTCAACATCAATTTCTACTTCGTCTTTCTCAATTGGTGGACGCTCATATATGGAGGTCATATTTTTATAAAAATCTGCTAAGTGTGAATTCACCTGATCCCAGGTAAAACGCCAGGTCCAATTTCCCCCAAGTGTGCCAGGAAAATTCATCCTTGCTTCACTGCCCAGATTTAGAATATCCTGCATTGGTATAATCACAATATCGGCAACGGATTTATAAGCTGCTCTAATTACTTCCGAACGAATATCTTCGCCATAAAATCCCAGATAATTCTGTGCCCACTCATAAATCCCGCTTCCATTCTGTTGCTCTTTTTCAAAAAACCCGCGGGTTGTGTCGTTATCGTGCGAACCGGTGTAAACAACACAATTTTTAACATGATTATGCGGCAGAAATTTTTTCTCCATTTTATCACCGAAAGCGAACTGTAAAATTTTCATTCCGGGGAAATTAAAAGTGTCCCTTAACTTTTCCACACCTTTAGTGATTACTCCCAAATCCTCAGCTAAAATAGGAACGTCTCCTAATTTATCCTTTAAAGTGTTAAAAAGTTCATAGCCGGGAGCTTTTACCCATCTGCCTGTAATTGCCGTAGGGGCATCACCCGGAATTTCCCAAAATGCCTCAAAACCTCTAAAATGATCTATTCGGACTATATCCACCAGTTCGTACATTTTCCCGAATCTTTGTCGCCACCATAGAAAATCATCTTCTTTCATTTTGTCCCATTTGTAAAGCGGGTTTCCCCAAAGCTGACCGGTTGCGCTGAAATAGTCTGGGGGTACACCGGCTACTGTTTCCAATTTTCCGTTTTGAGACACAGTAAATAATTCTTTATTTGCCCAGAGGTCTGAACTGTCGTAAGCAATAAAAATTGGCAGATCGCCAATTATTTTAATTCCTTTATCATTCGCGTACTTTTTAACATTTTTCCATTGTTCATCAAACTTAGCTTGTATAAAAATTTGGTAATCAATTTCATCCTCAAGTTTTTTTGTCCATTCCTCCACAGCCCCTTTTTTTCGGAAGGCAATTTCTTCTGTCCACTCCGTCCAAAGTACACCGCCATGGTATTGTTTTACGGCCATAAATAGGGCAAAATCATTTAGCCAATATTGATTGTCCGAGATAAAATCGGAAAATACAACATTCGATTTATTTCCGGAATTTTTAAAATTCTCGTATGCTTTTTTAAGGAGTCCAGTTTTATAATTTATCAATTCTCCAAAATCAATATGATCGGTACGCCAGTTATGAGAATGATTCAGGTCCTCGGCAGAAAGTAGATCTTCCTGGTTTAATAACTCTAAGCTAATCAATAACGGATTTCCGGCGAAAGCTGAAAAACACTGATAAGGGGAATCGCCATAACCGGTGGGACCTAAAGGGAAGACTTGCCAAAGTGTTTGACCGGCACTTTCGAGAAAATTAATAAAATTATATGCTTCGTGACCTAGGTCACCTATGCCGAATTTCCCAGGTAGGGAAGAGGGATGAAGTAAAATGCCTGCTGAGCGTGAAAATTTCATTTTTATTCCTTTGTTTTAATGCAAAATTAAAGGTTCTGAAATATTATAAAAAATCAAGTAGCTATTATAAAATTTATTTATGTATTTTAAAACCGAATCAAGAATATAAACTGATTGAATTATTTTGTTCTTTTTCAATCAATTGATTGCTTAAAAAAAATAATTTATCTAATTTGATTTGCCAAGTTAATAGCCAAATATGAAAAACTTTCCAGGCTTTTAATAAAAAAAAATAAAATAAAATAAATATACCGATAAGTTATAAAATATACTTTAACCTAAAGTTTGGAGATATAGATGAAAGTTACACGTCTATTCACAAATGCCGAGCACGATCCACTAGAATCGATCGAATTTGTAAAAAGAGTTTCGGAAATAAAAAATCCAGATGGCTCAATTGTGTTTCGTATGGAAGATGTAACCGTACCTAAAAATTGGTCACAAGTGGCAACTGACGTAGTTGCGCAGAAATATTTCAGAAAAGCGGGAGTTCCAAAACTTCTCAAAAAAGTTAATGAAAAGGGAGTGCCTAAATGGCTTCAGCCATCAATTGCTGACGATGAACGACTTGAAGAATTGCCTGAAAAAGAGAGATTGACTTCAGAAACTGACTCACGACAGGTATTTCATCGTCTAGCCGGAACCTGGACTTACTGGGGATGGAAAGCTGAGTATTTTGATACTGAAGATGACGCCAGAGCTTTTTACGATGAACTTGTTTATATGCTTGCCGGACAATACGCGGCGCCTAATAGTCCTCAGTGGTTTAATACTGGGCTGCATTGGGCATATGGTATTAATGGTCCATCGCAAGGGCATTATTATGTAGATTATAAAACCGGAAAACTTACCGCGTCTTCAGATTCTTATACGCATCCGCAACCACACGCGTGTTTTATTCAATCTGTTAATGATGATTTGGTTAACGAAGGCGGAATAATGGATTTATGGGTACGTGAAGCTCGCCTTTTTAAATATGGATCAGGAACGGGAAGTAATTTTTCGAATATACGGGGATCAAACGAACCGCTAAGCGGCGGCGGAAAATCATCGGGACTTATGTCATTTCTGAAAATTGGCGACCGTTCAGCAGGCGCGATTAAATCAGGCGGCACAACAAGACGCGCTGCAAAAATGGTTACCTTGGATATTGATCATCCAGATATAGAAGAATATATTAATTGGAAAGCACTTGAAGAGCAAAAAGTTGCGGCCTTAGTCGTCGGTTCGCAATTGTGTAATATACATTTGAACAATATTATTAAAGCCTGTTACATGGAGCATCCTGAAAACGACCGCTTCAACAAGCAGACAAATAAAAAGTTGAAACGCGCGGTAATGGAAGCAAGGAAAGTAAGAATTCCCCAGAATTACGTTGAAAGAGTTATTCAATTGGCGAAGCTTGGATTTAAATCAATTGAATTCCCGACTTATAATACTGATTGGAACTCGGAAGCTTACGCTACAGTCTCAGGGCAGAATTCTAACAATTCGGTTCGTGTTACAAACGATTTTATGACAGCGGTATTAAATGATTCGGATTGGAATTTATACTGGCGAATAGAAAAGAAAGCCGCCGGAAAATTGGGTCGTGCACCCAAACCCTGCAAAACTCTTAAAGCAAAAGATCTTTGGGATGATATAGCAAACGCCGCATGGGCCTCCGCAGATCCAGGATTGCAGTATGACACTACCATTAATGCCTGGCATACATGCCCCGCCGATGGATCAATAAAAGCGAGTAACCCTTGCAGCGAATATATGTTTCTTGATGATACCGCCTGTAACCTCGCTTCATTAAATTTAGTAATGTTTCATAACAGTCAATCTCAACAATTTGATATAAATGCATTCAGGCACGCAACTTCAATTTGGACAGTAGTACTTGAAATCAGTGTTTTGATGGCACAATATCCGAGTAAAGAAGTTGCTCAAAATAGTTTTGATTTTAGAACCCTAGGCTTGGGTTATGCGAATCTGGGTTCTTTATTGATGCGGCAAGGAATTCCTTACGACAGTAAAGAGGCCGCTTCAATTTGCGGTGCACTAACCGCAATAATGCATATGAGGTCTTATGCTACAAGCGCGCTGCTTGCAGCCGAACAAGGACCTTTTTCGAAATACGAAAAGAACAAAGAAAATATGCTGCGTGTAATACGTAATCATAGAAGGGCGACATACAACGTGCCTCGCGAAGAGTATGAAGAACTTACAATTTATCCTGTTGGAATTAACCCGAAATATTGTCCATCAGATTTGTTAAAAGCAGCTCGTGAGGATGCTGACCGCGCTCTCGAGTTAGGAAATGCGCATGGCTTCAGAAATGCGCAGGTTACGGTAATTGCCCCTACAGGAACAATTGGTTTGGTAATGGACTGTGATACTACAGGGATTGAACCTGATTTTTCACTCGTGAAATTTAAAAAATTAGCGGGTGGCGGATATTTTAAAATTATTAACCAATCAATTCCTCCCGCACTTGAAAAATTGGGTTATAATAAAGAACAGATAAATGAAATAATTAGGTATGCCAAAGGTTCAGGATCTCTTAAAGGATGTCCTCATATCAATCCAGAATCACTAAAAGCCAAAGGCTTTACTGAAGACGCTTTTAACAAAATTGAATCTATGCTGCCTTCAGTTTTCGAACTTGGGTTTGCGTTCAATAAATATAATCTCGGTTTGGATTTCTGTAAAAATAAACTTGGATTTACTGAAGAACAACTAGACGATATTGATTTTGATATGTTGGCTCAGCTTGGTTACACTAAAGAAGAAATAGCATCTGCAAACGATTATGTTTGTGGAACAATGACAGTTGAGGGAGCGCCATTTCTTAAACACGAGGACTATCCTATTTTCGACTGCGCTAATAAATGCGGCAAAAAAGGCACGAGGTATATTAAAACAGACGCTCATATAAAAATGATGGCCGCTGCTCAACCTTTTATTTCAGGTGCTATATCCAAAACTATCAATCTACCAAACAATGCAACAATTGAAGATGTAAAACACGCTTACATGGAATCCTGGAAGCTTGGTTTAAAAGCAAACGCGCTTTATCGTGATGGTTCAAAATTATCGCAGCCATTAAACACAGTATCTGAAGAAGATATTGAAGAGTTGATTGAAAGAAAAGAACAAAACGATATTGTAAAAATAGCCGAACGAATTATACACAGATACATAGCTAAAAGAAGAAGATTGCCCGATAGACGTGGCGGATACACGCAAAAAGCCAAAATCGGCGGTCAAACCGTTTATATTAGAACTGGTGAGTATGAAAATGGGGAATTGGGTGAGATATTTATTGATATGGCCAAAGAAGGTGCGGCATTCCGAAGTTTATTGAACAGCTTTGCGATTTCAATTTCCCTCGGTTTACAGCACGGCGTGCCCCTGGAAGAATTTGTTGACGCTTTCGTTTTTACGAGATTTGAACCAAGCGGTCCGGTTGCTGGAAATAAACGTATTAAAATGTCCACATCGGTAATCGATTACATTTTCCGCGAACTAGCCGTATCTTACTTAAGTAGAAATGATTTAGCACATGTTGACGCGGAAGAAATAACGAAAAAATCGCCCGGGCATTTGCCATTAGTTGAACCGGATTATGAGAGTGAAGAAATAGTTAGTGAACGTATGATTGAACTGGACAGATCTGAAGAAGACTATGAACCGGTTATAAACAATGAGAACGGCAACAGAGCTCTATCAATGCATAAAGAGGTTGTAAAAGCACGAGAAAGAGGCTATACAGGAGATATATGTCCCGAATGCGGAAGTATGACTATGGTACGAAATGGAACATGTTTAAAATGTACAACTTGCGGCGCAACCACGGGCTGCAGTTAATAAACCATTTATTAGAATTTACGAAAGGGCTCTCGCAGCCCTTTTTTTGTCTTCTAATTTCATTGACTTTTCTATCTAAAAGCTATACATTCTGCATCTTAATTTTTTTAAGATGATTGCAGACAATATAAATATAGTGTCGGAAAAAATTGCTGAAAGGTGCGATAATATTGGTCGTAAGCTATCTGAGATAACAGTTGTAGCTGTTTCAAAGACCAACCCTTTATCAGCCATTCGCGAAGCATTTTCCGCGGGTTTAACCAATTTTGGTGAAAATAAAGCTCAGGAATTGAGAGATAAAAACTCGGAATTAGAGTTAAATGTAAATTGGCACTTTATAGGTCATTTGCAAACTAATAAAGTTAAGTATGTAATCGAGCCTTCTACCCTAATCCACTCAGTTGATTCTACAAAACTTGCAGATGAAATAAATACAAGAGCGGAATTAATTGGGAAGGTTCAGAATATTTTATTAGAAGTAAATACATCTGGAGAAGTGAGCAAGTTCGGTTTACAAAATGAAGCAGAGGTTATTGAAATAACGGATTATATAAACACTTTAAAAAATGTTAATCTGAAGGGTTTAATGACCATGGCTCCGTACACTGATGATGTTAACGAAATAAGAAAGTGTTTTGTTGGTTTGCGGAATTTGAAAGATAAATTAGTTAAGATTGGTTATAATTTATCCGATTTATCTATGGGTATGACTAACGATTATGAAATTGCAATTGAAGAAGGGTCGACAATTCTTAGAATTGGATCCGCCATTTTTGGAGAAAGAAATTATAAAGGAAAATAGATGAGATATACTCCTTATAATATCAAGAATCAGGAGTTCAACAGGGAATTTAGAGGATTCGACAGGGAAGAAGTACATACTTTTCTAGAATCACTTTCCCTGGAATTCGGTTCACTTCTTGACGAAAATGATAAATTGAAAAAAGAAATTGATGAATTAAAAGTAGACATTCAGGAGTACAGAAAAGTAGAAAAATCGCTCCAATATACATTATTAAGCGCTCAAGAATCTTCCAGTAAAGCTGTCGAGTCTGCAAAAAAACAGAACTCGTTAATTATCAAAGAAGCTGAGATAAAAGCCGCGCAAATTATTGAAAAAGCAAAAGATCAGGAAGAGAAGTTGCACGATAGTGTCATTCAGCTGCGCGAAGAGAAAAAAATTCTTATTGCCCGTTTGAAAGCTATGATTGATACTCAAACTAAAATTATTGATTCATCTTCCTCCATAATCGAATCGAAAAATCCTACATCACCCGGCGCAGTAAAAGAGGATAATTCTCAAATTGACGTCGATGATATTTTGGAGAAATTATTATGACAAAATTACTGAGCATGATTAACGAAACTCTGGAAGTTATCAGACAAAAAACCACTAAAGAATATTCTGTTGGAATTATTCTTGGCACTGGTTTAGGCGGTCTTGTAAAAGAAATAAAAATTGAACATGAAATCAATTATGACGAACTGCCTCATTTCCCCATATCCACAGTGGAATCTCACCAGGGGAAATTGATTTTTGGTAAACTTGGCGAAAAGGATGTTATTGCCATGCAAGGCCGTTTTCATTATTACGAAGGATATTCAATGAAACAAATTACATATCCGGTGCGAGTAATGAAAAAATTAGGCGTTGAAACTTTACTTGTATCAAACGCCTGCGGTGGAATGAACCCCATTTATAAAAGGGGCGATCTTATGATAATGTCGGATCATATAAACCTGTTAGGCGATAATCCGCTAATTGGGCCTAATGATGATGAATTTGGTCCAAGATTCCCTGATATGAGCGAACCGTATAATTATAATTTGATTGAGCTGGCCGAACAGATTGCTCTTGAAAATAAAATTAAAGTTCATAAAGGTGTATATGTAGCCGTTACCGGACCCAACCTCGAAACAAAAGCGGAATACAGGTTCCTTAGATTAATTGGCGCCGATGTGGTTGGAATGTCTACAGTGCCCGAAAACATTGTTGCAAATCATATGTCTATTCGAGTTTTTGGAATGAGCATTATAACTGACGAATGTTTTCCCGATTCTTTGAAAGCTGTTGATGTGAAAGAAATAATTGCAGCTGCAATGCAAGCAGAACCTAAAATGACATTAATAATGAAAGAATTGATTAATAAATTATAATGGAAAAGAAACCTATATATTATTTAGTACCGGTATTGTTGGGCACTTTAATATTATTGTCCAATTTCCTAAGTACAGATCTTTTTCAGATTGATGTACATAATTTCAGCGTGTGGTTTGTGCTATCGCTTTTTGTATTTGTTTGCGGCTGGCTGATAAATAAATTATTGGGCTGGAAACACGGCGGTAAAGTTGTGTTTGCTGTAATAGTGGCTGTGGTAATTATAAGTATAATAATGATTTCGATGTTTAGCGATTATTTTGGTATTGGGCAGGTATTGACGGAAAATCTTCTACTATACTCACTTCGTTTAATTATGCTCGGCGCAATCGGATTTTTTGGAATGACTTTATCCGAACTTTTAATATTACAACGCGAAATAGGAACGTTGAATCAAAAGAATATTAATAGTGAAGCTTGTGAAAAAGAGTTTGAAAAAAAAGCGGCTTTCCTCTTAAGTGAGGCTCAACTGAATGCCGAAAAAATTGTATTTAAAGCTCAAAAGAACGCGCAGTTTTACGAAGATAAATTAAACTCGCTGGGAACCAGATTAAAAGAATTAATACAAATGGAAAAAGAATTGATTAGACAGTACGAAGAGGAAGACAAAGAAATAAGTAATTAATGTTAAATAAAATTTAAGATCAATCATGTTTAAGCAGTATACCGGAAAATTCAGTTACCCAGAAATCGAAGAAAAAATACTCGAATTCTGGAAAGAAAAAGAAATATTTGAGAAAAGTATATCCACAAGGGATGAATCCAAACCATTCACTTTTTACGAAGGTCCTCCTACGGCCAATGGTAAACCCGGCATTCATCATGTAATGGCAAGAACTTTAAAAGATTTGGTATGCAGATACAAAACTCTGCAAGGTTTCCACGTTAATAGAAAAGCCGGCTGGGATACACACGGACTTCCAGTTGAAATTGAAGTTGAAAAGGCTCTGGGTATTAAGAATAAAAGCGAAATTCCTGAATTCGGAGTTGAAAAATATAACGCCGCCTGCAAGGAATCGGTCTTTAAATATAAAGACCTTTGGGAAAAAATGACTACCCGAATGGGTTACTGGATAGATCTTGATTCCGCGTATGTTACTTGTACAAACGAATATATCGAGTCGGTTTGGTGGGCATTAAAAACAATGTTCGATAAAGGGCTTATTTATAAAGATTATAAAATTGTTCCGCAGTGTCCCCGATCGGAAACTGTTTTATCTTCACACGAACTTGCTCTCGGTTATAAAGACACAAAAGATCCATCCGTTTATGTGCTCATGAAACTAAAAGAGTCGGATCTCACAACAGAGGGCGATACATATTTTTTGGTATGGACAACAACCCCGTGGACTCTGATCTCTAATGTAGCTCTGGCAGTTGGACCCGAAATAGATTATGTGAAAATTAAAACAGAAGGCGTTTACATAATATTGGCAAAAGAAAGACTTTCTGTTCTTCGAGAAGAATATGAAGTAGTAGCCGAATTTAAAGGCAGTGATTTAGCCGGGCAGGATTACGATCAATTGTTCAATTACATCGAGCCGAATAAAAAAGGGTTTTATGTAGTTGAAGGTAATTTTGTTAGTACTGAAGATGGTTCTGGAATTGTGCATATCGCTCCGGCTTTCGGTGCTGATGACTACGAACTTTCTAAGAAATTTGATCTGCCTTTTATGCAGCCGGTAACACGTGGCGGTTTGTTTACAGATGAAATTATAGATTTCAAAGGTCAGTTTGTTAAAGACGCCGACCAGGGTATAATTCTTAAGCTGAAAGAAATGGGTAATCTTTACAAGAAAGAAACAATTGTTCACTCTTATCCGTTCAGCTGGCGGTTCGATAATGTTCCCGTCATCTATTACGCACGAGAATCCTGGTTTATTAAAACCACATCTATCGCCGATAAAATGGTTGAGCTTAATAAACAGATCAATTGGAATCCTACAGAAGTTGGAAGTGGTCGGTTTGGTAACTGGCTGGAAGATAACAAAGACTGGGCTCTTTCACGCGACAGGTTTTGGGCAACTCCGCTGCCCATTTGGGTTAGCGAAGATGGGGATTTAATAGCCATCGGCAGTATAGAAGAATTGAAAAATGGATTTATTGATCGAGAAGGTAAAAAAATATCAGTCGCTGATATTGAAGATATAGATTTACATAAACCTTTTGTGGACGATGTTTATTTTGAAAAAGATGGTAAGAAATATTTGCGTACACCTGAACTTATTGACGTTTGGTTCGATTCCGGTGCGATGCCTTTTGCTCAGTATCATTATCCGTTCGAAAATAAAGAATTATTTGAAAATAATTTCCCATCGGATTTTATTTGTGAAGGCATAGATCAAACTCGCGGTTGGTTTTATACATTACATGCAATTTCAACTATGTTGTTCGAAAATGTGGCATATAAAAACATTGTTGTAAACGAACTGATACTCGATAAAAACGGCATGAAAATGTCTAAATCTAAAGGGAATACTGTTGACCCATTCGAATTATTTGATAAATATGGCGCGGATCCAACACGCTGGTATCTGATTACTAACAGTCCGCCGTGGAGGCCTACTTTATTTGATGAAGAAGGAATTATAGAAGTACAAAGGAAGTTTTTCGGTACTCTTATTAATACTTATTCATTCTTTACATTATATGCCAATATTGATAAATTCGATTTCAGCAAAGATTTAATCCCTTATGAGTACAGACCGGAAATTGACAGATGGATAATTTCTAAATTAAACGCGCTCGTTGAAGAGTTTGAGCAATACATGGATAATTATGATCTTACTAAAGCGGCTCGTGCAGTTTCCGACTTTACAATAGATCAGTTGTCCAATTGGTATGTTAGACGCTCTCGCAGAAGATTCTGGAAATCGGAAATTAACGAAAATAAACTCTCGGCTTATCAAACTCTATATGAATGTTTGATAACTGTAGCTAAATTAGCTTCTCCTTTTGCTCCGTTTATTTCTGAGGAAATATATCAAAATTTGAATTCGGTTACCAAAAACGAAACTTCAGAATCAGTTCATTTAGTTCGTTTTCCTAAAGTAACATTCAGGGATCTGGAACTTGAAGAAAAAATGGATTTGGCTCAAAGAGTAGTTTATTTGACCCGCTCGATGAGGGCGAAATCTAATCTTAAAGTTCGTCAGCCTTTAAAAAGAATTGTTGTGGCAATTGATAAAAAAAGAAGAGATGCCGTTTCTTATATGAAGGACGTGATATTAGAAGAAGTTAATATTAAAGAACTTGAAGTACTTGAAGACGATTCTTCTATTGTAAATAAAAGCGCTAAAGCTAATTTTAAAACAATCGGTCCAAAATTTGGGAAACTTGTTAAAAAATTAGCCGCTAGAATCGCCGACTTTTCGAAAGAAGAGATATCAATTCTGGAATCGACAGGGAGTTACAATTTAAAAGTTGATAACGAAGATGTAAATTTAACACTTGCTGATGTTGAAATTATTAGTACTGAAATTGAAGGCTGGGTCGTAGAGAGTGAAGAAGGGGTAACTGTGGCTATTGATTCTGAAATTACAGAAGAATTACTCGCCGAAGGTCTGGCAAGAGAATTGGTTAACAGAATCCAGAATCAAAGAAAAGATTCGGGTTTTGATGTGATGGATAGAATACAAATATCGCTAAACTCCGACGAAAAATTTACGACATATATTAACCAGTTCGCCGAGTATATTAAAACTGAAACTCTGGCCGATTCAATTGGTTCCGGGGAATTACCTAACGGAACACAGCAGGAATTCATAATAGGAGATTTTCCCGGAATTTTAACAATCTCCAGATCATAATAGTTTTATTTCCGTAACAGGAGGTCTTATGGCTAAAAAGGCACAAGAAAAAGCGACTACAAAGAAGTCTGTCAAAACTTCTGCGAAGTCTTCAGTTGCGAAAGCAGCTAAAAAAACTGCTGCCAAACCGAAAACAAAATCGAGTGTGGACAGCAAGAAAACGTCAAAAACTGAAAAAGTAGCGACTAAAGTGGCGCCAAAAAAAGCTGCCGTCGTAAAAGAAGTTAAAGCTACTCCGGCACCCAAAAAAGTGAAAAAGATTAAAGGTTATTCTAAAAAAGATCTTGAATCTTTTAAAGTTGAAATAATGGCGAAAAGAGAAGAGATTATTGAGCAGCTTCAGAATCTTAAAGAACAAATGATGGACACAAGTACTGGACAATACGTAAATGAAAGTTCACCTTATTCTTTGCATATGGCAGAACAGGGCACAGACGCGCAGGAAAGGGAAAAACTATATCTCTGGGCACAGAGAGAAAATAAATTTTTGGGTTATCTTGAAGAAGCTCTTCAACGAATTGAAAATGGTACATACGGTATATGTATAGATTGTATTGAAGAACCAAAAAATTTATGCCCAACTTGTCCTCTTGTCCCGAAAGATAGATTAATGGCTGTTCCACACACTCAGATGTGTGTTCAAATAAAAATGGCTCAGAAAAAATAGGAAGGTATTATTGAGAGTTCTTTATTTATCCTTTTTTCTGGTAATTGCTGATCAAATAACCAAAATTCTGGTTAAAGGGATTAAAATTCCTTTTCTTGGTATTGATATAAATGGCATGCGATATGCCGATAGCATAAATGTGATTGGAGATTTTTTTAAGATCACTTTCGTTGAAAATCCCGGCATGGCATTTGGAATTGATGTCGGAGTCGAATGGAAATTACTTTTATCTTTATTTTCACTTGTCGCCAGTATAGGAATTTTAGTTTATCTGTATAAGGTTCGTAAAGATACATTAGTGCTTCGTTTGTCACTTGCATTAATTTTCGCGGGCGCTGTCGGTAATCTTATAGACAGAACCTTTTATGGTGTAATATATGGATACGCTCCTATTTTCTATGGTAAAGTAGTTGATTTTTTTAATGTTGATTTTTGGGATTTTACAATATTTGGTCGTACATATGACCGATGGCCGATTTTTAATATAGCAGATTCGGCTGTAACAATTGGCGTTTTATTACTTGTCATCTTTCATCGTGAGATTCAGCCGGAAGATCAAATTGAGGAAGAAAAAGGGAATGGTGTTATCGATTCAATTGAAACATCAGATAATAACGATGAAATTATTTTAGAGGAAAATGTAAAGAGCGAACAAATGGATAATGATTTGAAAGCTGATACAAATAATGAAAATGGCAAAACTGATAACCGAAAAGAAATTTAATTACACGATAACGGAAGGTAAAAAGAAAGAACGCATAGACGTATACCTCACGAAAACTATTGAGCGATCAACTCGCTCAAAAATTCAAAAACTTATCAAAAACGATCTTGTTCTTGTTAATGGTTTGCCTGTTAAAGCTAATTATCTTGTTGTACCAAATGACCAAATTGAAGTTACTATTCCCGTTTCGCCTCGGCCTGAAACCACCGATCCCGAAGACATTCCGCTTAACATTGTTTATGAAGATGACGATTTGATAGTTTTAAATAAACAGCCTGGCTTGGTAGTTCATCCCGCAATAGGTAATCATACCGGTACTTTGGTGAACGCGCTGCTGCATTACACCCAAAAACTTAGTCATTTTAATACTCCGGGCAGAGCCGGCATTGTTCACAGAATAGACAAAGACACGAGCGGTTTACTGTTGATTGCGAAAGACGAATGGATACACGCCGAGTTATCCAAACAGTTCGCGGCACATACAATAGACAGAACTTATTATGCTGTTTGCTGGGGATTATTTAAAAACTCCACCGGCGAAGTAATTGGCAACATTACCAGGAGCAATAAAGATCGGAAACTTTTTTGTGTGCACGAAACAGAAGGAAAACACGCCCATACTTTTTATAAAGTATTAGAAGAATATGAGTTCGCATCACTCGTTCAATTAAATTTAAAAACAGGGCGTACCCATCAGATTAGAGTGCATATGGCTTATACAAATCACCCAGTTTTCGGAGACGCCACTTACGGCGGTAGAAAAATTGCTTATGGTTCAAATTTGGCCAAAATGAAAAACAGGGTTGATAATTTGCTTAGTATAATTCCGCGTCAGGCATTACACGCAAAAACTCTGGGCTTTTGGCATCCTCGTAAAAACGAAAGAGTGATTTTTAATTCCGAACTGCCTGATGATATGCAAACTTTAATAGATAAATTAAAAGTGAATGATGATTAGTCATTTTTAAATAATTTTTTATTCTTGTATTTAACAACATGCTGAACAGCCAGACCGAAAGTTGCTGCAGTCATAGCGTAACCGAGCACCTCACCAAAAACACCTAAATTATAATCTGCTTTCCATTGCATGCTTTGCCTAAAATCCTTTAGAAGATTAGTTCTAATTGTTCTAATATCCGGTTCGGTGTTTTCTTTGCCCGAGTATTCCAATGCAAGCATTTGTAATTCGGGATACTCCGAGAAATCGGTAAAAAAATTATCGGGCAGGCTTAGTTGATTTAAATTATGGATTGAAACCGGAACGTTATATCTAAGCTTGATTGAATCGGCGGCAGGATTTACATGCTGAGCAATTACAGCCGAACTAATAATTAAAACCGTTATTATAATTTTAGACATCTGCTAAAAATTTTTCTATTTGGATTCATTAATTAACTTAAATGTTCCCTGCGCCGGTATTTTTATTTCGTAAGTTTTATTCTCTTTATTTGTTAAAAAATTATCCCGCAGCCAGGGATTAAAATATTTGAGAGTTTTATAATTGATCCCGTTTTCTTTTGCAAAATCAGCCCAATGCTCAACCTTATAATTTACAACCACATTTTTAGTCTTGAACTGAGGGTATAAATCGGATTCGTTAATATCAAAGCCGTAATTCTCAGGATTCTGATGAATATATTTCATGCTGATTATCCGGGCCACAAATCTGGAAGTTTCTTCATTCATAACAAGATTATAATAGTTATCTGATTTCTGTCTTTCCATCTGTGTACTTACACCGTTAATTCCCATATTGTAAGATCCGGCGGACATAGTCCAATTACCATATTTTTCATAAGACTCTTTTAGATATTTACAAGCTGCTTCCGTGGATTTTTCCACGTTATATCTCTCGTCAATTTCGTCGTTAACTTCCAACTTGTATCTATCGGCCGATGCTTTCATCAATTGCCAAAAACCAACTGCGCCGGCTGGGGAAACCGCGTTTGTTAAGTTGCTCTCTATCATACTCATATATTTAAAATCATCGGGTATTCCGTTTCGTTTTAATATAGGTTCAATTACAGGGAACCATCGGTTTGCGTTTTTTAATAGAAGCAATGTTGCCGAATGCCAGTATGTATTTACAATAAATTCCCTTTCAATTCTTTCGCGAACTTCAATGTTATAAATCGGCACGGATTCTCCGCAAAAATTTAAATTTTTCGGAATCGCAGGTGTTACTATTTTATAGCTCTGAGGAAAAGGATTTATGGATTTAATTGCGTCTTCGTAAGTGAAGTTTAGTATTACTGCCAACACAATTACGGAAGCCGCGCCAGAAGCAAAATATAAAAGTTTGTTTTTTACCATTTTATTTCTTTCTATATCGTCTAATTCTATTAAACATTAGCCGCATATTTATTGATTAAATACTGATTTAATAATAATGAACCCAGCACAATAATTCCACCAGTAATCAGGTTAAAAAGATTTACATCATCACCGAACACAATTACAGAAACCGCTACAGCCATCGGAATTTTAAGATTATTAAATATTGATAATGCCCCGGTGTTTGTTTTTCTTGCGCCATAATTCCAAATAAAAAACCCGGCTCCTGTTGCTACGATTCCCAGAAACAGTAAAATTAATATTTGATTTGTGGTAATACTTACCGTGTGAAAATTTACTGTCACTAAGGATAATAATACAGTTGGTATTAGTGATCCCAAATATAAAATCCCGAATATTTGTAAATCTTTTACATCTTTTAAGCCGTTCATAACATTCTTATAATATACCTGTCCGAATGCGAAACATAGATTCGACAATTGTACAAGAACAAAACCAGTTAAAAAATCTGGATTTTCAATTTTATTGTAGACAACAATTCCGGTGCCCAATACGGCTAATATAGAACTTGAAAGAAAATAGAAATTAACTTTTTTGTTCAATAAGTCGTTAATTACTGTTACATATATAGGCGTAAAAATTGTAAATAAAGCAACTTCAAACGATAACAAATACTGAAAGGAATAAATATAAACCGAATACATAATGCCGTATTGTATACATCCTGTGAGAAGCAATTTAAGAGTAACTGATCGAGGCAGATTTTTAATTTTTAAAAAAGGCGCGAAAAAAATAAAAGATATAAATAATCGTATAAACGAAACCAGATTAGAATCCAAATTTGTAAGACTACCCTTAATAAGTCCAAAAGAAAATGCCCAAATAATGGAAACAATAAATAAATAAATCATATTAATGAATATTCTTATAAAGTATCATTTACTAAATTCCATTCGGATATTGCTTCTTCAAAGGGCTGCAGAGCTCTTGGAACAGCGCCGTGCATATAAGAGATCAATACGCCGTAGTTTACTATAGGCACATCCATTAATTTCGCCTGTTTAATTCTTTTCTGCATAGAACGTCTTGTTAACATACATCCGCCGCAATGAACTATCAATTTATATTCGGATAAGTTTTCGGGATAATCGTTTCCGTTGCGTATAGTAATATCAAGATCTTTTTTAGTGTGTAATCTTAACCATCGGGGTATTTTTACTTTGCCGATATCGTCTTCCTGTGCATGATGTGAGCATGCTTCCGCGATTAAAACTTTATCTCCGTTTTTTAATTCTTCTACCCTGGTAAGTCCTTTTACATATTCTTTAAGATCACCTTTGTACCTAGCCATTAGAATTGAAAAAGTTGTAAGTGGGATTTCCTCCGGAACATCGGCGTTTACGCGCATTATAGCCTGACTGTCGGTTATAACAAGTTTGGGATTCTCATTTAATTTTGATAGAGCCGATCGTAATTCTTTGTCTTTAACAACCATTACAATAGTATCAACATCAAGGGATTCTCTAATAGTTTGAACCTGAGGCATTATCAGTCTGCCTTTAGGCGCGCCAAGATCTATCGGAACAACCAATACTATAATATCATGCTGTTTAACAAGATCACCTACCAAAGGAAGTTCTTCTTCCGACGGAATCAACCCGGTTATTTTCTCTTTAAATTTATCAATGCCATAATTATCTAAACAGGAGATATTAAAGAAATTTAGCCCCAGCTTTTTTAAATCTTCAATCAGCTCGAAATTTATTCCTAACTCGGTTTTATTAATTACTACAGTAAAAGCTAATTCAAGTTTATAAAAATGGTCTATTAAATTTCTTTCTTCAAGAGATAAATTTGTTTGACTGTCCAGAACCAGAACGGCGAAATCGGCTTCGGAAATAATTTGTACGGTCCTGCTTATTCTTTTTTGACCCAACTCACCCACATCGTCTATACCCGCTGTGTCTATCAGTACCACAGGTCCAAATGGCAAAAGTTCCATCGCTTTCTTTACAGGGTCGGTTGTTGTGCCGGGTGTCTCGCTGACTATAACTAAATCCTGACCAATAAAACGATTTACAAGAGAAGATTTACCAACATTTCTTCTTCCAACAAAAGCTATATGTTTCCTTTCGGATTGGGCTGTTTTATTCAATCTCAATTCCTATTTCTTTTGATAATATTTTCAATAATTCATTTTCGTCAATTAATTCCGAGGCTAAAAGTTCTTCCATAAAAGTTCGTTTATTTAGATAAGACTGCTTTGCTATAATCTCAATTTTATCGTATCCGAATTTTGGAATTAATGCTGCTGCAACGGCGCTTGAACTTATTAAATTTTGTTTACAGCGTTCGGCATTCGCTTTAATCCCTGCTATACAATAGTCACATAAATTGTAATTGCTCCTGGTCAGCAGTGATAACGACTTTAAAAACAAATGAGCCAACATAGGGGTGAAAGCGTTTAATTCCAAATTACCGTTCGCGGCTAAATTAGTAATAACAACATCGTTGCCTTTTACCAGTTCACATATTTGTATTGTATTCTCTAAAATAACCGGGTTAACTTTTCCTGGCATAATTGAAGATCCGGCTTGTCTCTGAGGAATAAAAATTTCTCCGATACCTCCGAATGGTCCGCTTGAAAGAAAACGTAAATCATTACACATTTTTTGAACTGATACAGCTCCTGCTTTTACTAATCCATGAACTTCAACAAATACATCCAGATTCTGAGTAGCGTCAATTAAATCCTCCGCTTTCGCTATTGGAATTCCGGTGAGTCTCCGTAAAACATTATTTACTTCAAGCACATATTTATTATCAGCTGTAATTGAATTCCCCACCGCAGTTCCGCCCAAATTTACCGAACGAAGTCTTTCTTCGGCATTATAGAGACGCCATCTGTCGCGTGCGATTGCCTGTGCATATGCTGCAAATTCCTGTCCCAATGTAATTGGAACAGCATCCTGATATTGTGTTCTTGCTAATTTAATTATTCCTTTGAACTCAACTTCTTTCTGCTGTAAAACCTTTTGAAGATAAACGTATGATTCCTGAAGTTCCTTTAGTAAAAAAACAGACGCAATTTTTAACGCAGTAGGAAACGTATCGTTTGTGGACTGCGAAAGATTAATATGATCGAGCGGATGAATCACAGAATAATCACCGTAATTATAATCGAGTTTTTTGAGTGAATAATTGGCTATAACTTCGTTTAGATTCATGTTTAATGAAGTTCCCGCGCCGCCTTGTAAAGGGTCTACAATTATATTTTCATAAATAGAAGCGCCGCGGTTTTTAATTGTTTCTTCGGTTTCTTTGAGTAAATCATCAATCGAGTCGATTATCGCTTCTGAAATTTCCTGTTCAATCAAACCAATTTTAGAATTTGTAATTGCGGCAGCTTTTTTGACTAATAAATAAGCCTTTATTAGATAGGGATGAATTTTTTCGCCGGAATTAATAAAATTTTCTTTAGCCCTTAAAGCATGGATTCCATACGCAGCATTATCAGGGATCTGTAGATCACCTATGGAGTCGTTTTCAGTTCTCATTTCTAATTATTTATAGTCTTATTTAATTGACAAATATAACAAGAACAAACAGATATAAAAAAGCCCGGTATAAAACCGGGCTTTATATCAGAATATAATATCGAGTGAAACTATTTTATAAGTAACATTTTTCTTGTTTCAACAAAATTGTTTGTAACAATTTTATAAATATACATTCCGGAAGCCTGATTTGAAGCATTCCAGGTAGCTTTATAAACACCGGCGCTAAAGTTGCCGTTAACGAGAGAAACAATTTCGTTTCCTATCGCGTCATAAACTGTTACTTTTACGTTAGTGGCTTCGGGAATAGAAAATTCAATTGTAGTGCTCGGATTAAATGGATTCGGATAATTTTGTTTTATCTGATATTCATTCGGTAATTGTCCACTTGTTTTTTCTACTGAAGTCGGAGTAAAGTTGGCGATGGCCGATTCTAAAAGCGCTTTGGCATATTTTGTATTATGAATACCATAACTTCCATCAGCTTCAACATAATCATGGTTAAATTTTGCTCTCAGGAAAGCTTCTGTAGTTGAGTCTTCTGAACTTGCTGATGCTAGTTTGGCTGATAATGTTTCGATCAAACCTTTAATACTTGTTTGTATTCCTCTATAATCAAAGGATTCGCTGGTATTGTCAAAATCGGCATGGCAGGGAACACATGATTCTCCATGTGCCTCAAATGTATGTCCTGTAAAAGCTGGTATAGCCGGATCACCACCTACATATGGAGTTGAGTGAACATGGCATGTAGCGCATTTTTCAGTTACAACAACTGTATGGAGCGAGCTGCTATAATCGTATCCGGGATACTCGTAACCGCCTTTACCTTCGAACATATACGCAGTAGTATGATGAAGTGCGGAACCATCAGGAGTCGGGGAATCTGGATTATATTCCGGATTATGACATTTAGCGCAAATTTGATCTACTGGTAATCTTAATTGAGCTTTATTAACATTTTCATGCGGATCATGACAAGCGGTGCAGGTAATATCACTTCCTTCGGCACCGGGCGCTACAACATGTGGTTCCAAATCAGATGATTCTATAAATTGAATAAATCCTTCGGCAGTATGGCACGCTGCACAGTTTGGATCGGATGCGATAAAATTAAATGATCCGCCTGGGATAGAGGTAAATTTAGAAACAGCGTGTTTACTTTCTTTCCAGTTATCAAATGTTGGATGATGGTCATCTGTATGGCATTTTCCACAAAGTTCTGCTGAATAGTCGGATTTAGTATTATCGCTGGCATGTAAGAAATCTACAGAAGTTCCGGTCGAATTTCCTTTTGGTCCGTGGCAGGCTTCGCATTGAACATTAGCGACACGGTTAAAATTAGCTTCGTCGGTAATGGTGTATGTATTACCATCGCCTTTTGCTACATATTCGTCTGCTCCGCCGTTCACAACTGATTCATCAAACCCCACGTTATGGCACTTTAAGCAACTATAGCCGTAGAATGCGCTCGCGGCTCCATCTGCTTGTGCTGTTGCGTGTTTAGTAGCCGCCCAGCTGGTTAGAACTCCGCTATGGCATGCCGTGCAAGTCGGATTACTGCTGCCTATATAAAAATTTTGTGCTGAAATTATTGTGGATAAAGTTAACAGTATAAACAAACTGTATATGAATTTTTTCATAGTGTTCCTCAAGAAAATTAATGTTTATCTGAATTAGTTATTACAATTATTATTCCAGAATATAAGCTATTATTATCCTTTATAAAGAAGTAAATAGGATATAATTTCTTTTTTTTGGGAATCAACTCATTTACTGTTTCTCTATTTTTAGAGTTTTATTTAATTATTGCCGGTTGAAATAGCAGAATGCTATTGTTATTTTAATTGTTCAATATTTCCGGAGATTCGATGAAAATTTATAATACGTTAACAAAAAGTAAAGAAGAGTTTGAACCAGTTAATCCGCCGCAAGTTACTTTTTATATGTGTGGACCAACCGTATACGATCTTTTTCATATAGGCAACGGACGTTCCTTTGTGATGTCCGATATGTTTAGAAAATATTTAATCCATAAAGGATACAACGTAAAATTTGTAATGAACCTTACAGACATTGATGACAAAATAATAAAAAGATCTAATGAAATAAACACCGACGCGAAAGAATTTGCAGAAAAAATTATTAAGGAATTTTTCACCGATATTAAAAGATTAAAAGTAAAAAAAGCCGATGTGTACCCAAAAGCAACAGAGCATATAAATGAAATTATAGATTTGATAAAAATATTGCAGGAAAAAGATTACGCTTACGAGGTTGACGGTGATGTTTTTTACAATGTTTCCAAATTTATAGGTTACGGAAAATTAAGCGGTAAAAAAATCGATGATTTGGAATCAGGCGCTAGAATTGAAATAAATGAAATTAAAAAAAATCCTCTCGATTTTGCTTTATGGAAAAAAGCCAAAGAAGGCGAACCCTTTTGGGACAGTCCGTGGGGTAAAGGCAGACCAGGTTGGCATATAGAATGTTCGGCAATGAGTATGAAACATCTGGGTGAAACTATAGATATTCACGCCGGCGGTAACGATTTGATTTTTCCGCATCATGAAAATGAAATTGCACAAAGCGAAGGTGCCAACGGTAAACAGTTTGTGAGATATTGGATGCACTTCGGGTTTTTGAATATTAAAGACGAAAAAATGTCGAAATCTCTTGGTAATTTTTTTACCGCCAGAGAAGTAACAAAAAAACATTCTCCGGAATCTATAAGAATGTTATTCGCCCAGACTCATTACAGAGGCCCGTTAAATTTCAGTGAAGACCTTTTGGATTCGGCTGCTAAAGGATTGGAGAAGCTGAATAATTTTTATGAATTACTAATTACAGCTATAGAAAAATCTGATGAAACACCAAAACCGGAAGTTGATATAGAGGAATTCAGAAAAAAATTTGAAGATGCGTTGGACGACGATTTTAACACTCCTCAGGGGGTGGCGATAATTTTTGATTTTATAAAAGAGTTAAATAAAATTTTTGCTGAAAATACATCTATTAACAGAAATTTTCTATTGGATGTAAAATCATTCGTAGACTCGACCGCAGAGATTCTTGGAATATTAAAAACTTCTGAGGATGCTGGGTCAAAAGGGATTGAAGATCAGTTGATAAATCTTCTGATTAATTTGAGAACTAAAGCGAAAGCCGATAAAAATTTTGCTCTTGCGGATGAAATAAGGAACGAGATGATAAAGCTTGGTATTACTTTACGGGACAGTAAAGAAGGAACAACTTACAAATTAAATTGAAAACAACCGGCGGTAAATATTTTATGATTATTTTAAGCGGTGTTGCCCTTCTAATTTTTGCTACCGCGTTATGGCTTTATGTGTTCAGTATATACGAAGTTAAATATGTTGTTGATACAAACGACAAATATGACGATTATAATTTGGTTACGATTACAGGAAATCCCATTAATGCTTTCGGGAAAACTGTATTATTTAGAAAAATTGAAATCACATTTGAAGTTATAAGCGGGAATAAATCAGTTATATCATCTCAAATGCATGGGAACGAATTTGTATTAAAATTAATGAAAAAAGGTGGGGATAAAGTTTCGGTTAAAGCCTCATGCGAGTTATCTTTGTTTCCAACAATTATTGACATAGATGATAATTTGAAATAGCTATTTTTAAATTTAGTAGTTAAATTTATTTTCGACTAAACTATTTAATTTGATTCTTAAACAGCAGAGAAAAAATGAAAAAATTAATAGTTATTACTTTGGTAATTCTATACACGTCAGTCTCATTTTCCCAAGGATCCGCGGGGACTAATGCAAAATTCGAATACCGGTCGCTGATTGATTTGCCTTCCGCCGGAGTATTGGAAAAAGGTTACGTTGGGGTTGCTTTGGACGTTTTACCTGCTGGCACAGTAATTCCTAAAATTGAGGTTGGAGTTTTTGATAATTTCAGCTTTGGAATTTCATATGGCGGATCAAATATAATTGGTACAGGCTCTATTAGCTGGTATGAATTGCCGGGTGTAAATCTAAAATTCAGAATTGTTGACGAAACAGCGGGGTATCCTGCAGTAACATTAGGATTCGACTCTCAGGGCAAAGGTATTTTTAATAAAGAAGTTAATCGTTTCGATATTAAATCACCTGGTTTTTTTGCTGCGGTAGCTAAAAATTTTGAATTGTTGGGATATTTTTCAATTCATGGAGTTGTAAATTATTCACTCGAACGCGATGATAACGATAAAGATCTAAATCTAGGAATCGGAGTTGAAAAAACTATAGGCGGCAAAATATCCCTTGTAGCCGAATACGACTTCGCCATTAATGATAACAACAAAGTGTCTTTCGGCGACGGGAACGGATATTTGAATATGGGCGTGCGATGGACTGTGGGCGATGGATTTACACTTGGAGTAGATTTAAGAGATTTATTGTCCAATAAAAAATTTAATAGTAATCGTGCGGATAGAGGTATTTTTGTTGAATATGTTAAAGCTATTTTTTAACTGTATATTAAATTGAACACTTAATCTCAAATACTATACAATTCATTTTTACATTTCGCCTAAATTCACCGAAATTAGCATTTTAAAGCGGCATAATAGTTGAAGCTTTAATATCGATATATCTCAGAAAGGAGAAGCGCAATGAAAGCTTTCAGAACATTTTTAATTTTATTTATCCTTTCCTCGTTAACCGGCTGTTATACTCAACTTGCAACTCGGGAATACGAAAGTGCCGATTACGAAAATTATGACGATAACAACAATGACTATGCCTATGACGATTATTATGATGGGCAAGATTCGGTTTATGAGGATGATACAGAATGGCGTGATTATTCGCGTGATTCGCAAGACGAATATTATTCGGGTGAAGTGGATGATGTTTATTATGATGACTACACTACAGTCAATATATCACCGTATAGAAGATTTTACCGCGGCGGTTTTTATCCCCGATACGGTTACTACTCAGATTTTTCTTATACTAGCTGGTACGACCCGTTTTGGTGGGATCCGTGGTATTACGGATATCCAAGCTATTATGTAGCATCTCCATATTATTATTATCCTTCATATGGTTGGTATAACTACGGATATTATTACCCTGGTTATAAGAATTATTATTCCGGATCTCAATACAAATATAGGACACACACCACAAGATTAAGAGATAATACCGGAGATAGAGGATACACTAGCCGCCAGAGAGATAATTCTTCCGGAGATAGAGGAGGCAGCACCGCAGTAGGCACTGTAAGCCGTACAGGCAGAGTTTCCGGCTCCTCGGCATCCACACGTAGCCGCGATAATACCAGCACATCCGTCAGGACTACAACCAGAGGCGGCAGATCAGCCGATGCTGTTGGAAGCAGTCGAAATTCGGGTGATGTAAGCAGGGAAAGAGTGCGTGTAGATGATAATAGCAGAAATAGAATTTCAAGCGGGGATAATGAAAGCGTTAGAGTCTTAAAAAGACCATCTTCGGATAAAAATACATCCGCAAATGAAAATAAATCAAATTCAGGAAGAATTAAATCGGAAAGAACGGAAAATAGAGTTCGTGTTAAAAGTAATTCTTCAAAGTCATCCGAAGTGAGGAGCCGTACTGTAAAACCTAGATCAAGTTCGGATAAACCTTCAAGGCGTTCTTCCGAATCACCTACAAGGACATATAAACCGAAAACTAATTCGAGCGGAAACAGCAGCGGTGATTCGTATCGTTCCAGACCTTCTGGTTCAAGGTCAAGTTCAGGTTCTAAGTCTTACAGCAGGCCGAGCAGCGGAAGTTCTTCTTCTTCATCAAGATCTTCATACAGTCCGAGCAGCAGTTCTTCCAAAAGCAGTTCAAGCAGTTCAAGCAGCAGCGGAAGTAGAAGTTCAAGCAGCAGCAGTAGTAGAAGCGGCAAAAGCAGAAGGTAATATTTAACATGAAAATTATACGAATATTAACCGGGCTATTAATTCTCTCATTATTGCAGGGATGTTATACTCAGTTGTTAAATTCTGATTCCGGTGATGTTGAGTATTATGATGAAGATACCGAATACGATGCCGAACAGGAGCCTGATATCATTATAATAGAAGTTCCTCCACCGGTTTATATTGCGCCTCCGGTTTTAATATCTCCGAATCCCGGTCCAGAAAAAAAGACTGATTCGGTAAATAAAAAAGATCCTGAAAAACCCAAGGATGATGAAAATAACACAAGAAATAATAGTGGCAGCGACAGAAACTTTCAAAAGAGGAAACACAGATGAAAAATATTCTTAAACTCTCTTTTTTAATAATTATGATTTTTGCGGTCGATATCTTTTCGCAAAATCCAAACGACGCTCTAAGATTATCGGAGCCGGGGATATTATCCAGCGCGAAAACTTTGGGAGTTGGAAACGCAGGTGTTGCTATGGGGGTTGATTTCGGTTCGGGGTTGATAAATCCGGCCAATTTCGCTCTTTATAAAAAATCCAGTTTTACAGGCGGTTTTTTTTATAATAATTTTTCTAATAACGTAACTTTTTTCGGACAAAAATCCGATTATTCTAATAGTTCTAACCATCTTTCCCAATTTGGTCTGGTAGTTCCGCTTCCTACACAAAGGGGGAGTATGGTTCTCGCAGCGGGTTATACCCGTATTAAAGATTTTAATTCGTCGGTTAAATTAGATGGTTTTAATCCCGGCAATAATTCCATGATACAAGATTTAACATGGGCAAACGATGATATAGCATACGATTTAAAACTGAGCACCGGAGTTTTTGAAGGTGAAAACTGGCTTTACGATGAAACGATTATTAACGGAAAATTAAATCAGAGCGGTTCAATTATCGATAAGGGCGGAATTGATAATTGGAATTTTTCGGGTGCCGTTGAAATAGCCAAAAACCTTTATGTAGGCGCTTCCTTTAATATTTATTCCGGCAATTTCCAACGTGACAGAGAATATTTTGAAGACGATGTGGATAATAATTATACCCAAGCCACCAATCCAAGATACCCGACCGAAGATTTTCAATCGTTTACATTTATTGAATCTCTGGAATGGGACCTTTCGGCCTGGGATATGAAATTCGGTTTATTGTATAAAATGAACAGGTTCGCCCAATTTGGAGCTTCAATTAAATTGCCTACTTATTATACGATTAATGAAAAATATTATGTAGAAGCATACAGCGATTTCGCGATGAAATCTTACGAAATTGATCCATACGATTCTAGAATTGAATATGATATAACAACTCCATTTGAATTAACAGGCGGTTTTTCTTACGCGATAGCCGGAGTGAATTTAGGCGCTCAATTAACTCTCATTGATTATACTCAAATGGAATTTTCGGATGGATTGACCGCCAGTTTACGCAGCAGCAATAACAAAACAATAAAAGATAATTTTAGAAGCGTGCTGGCTTATAATTTGGGAGCCGAATACAAAGTGCCTTTCGCAGGAATAAATCTGCGAGCCGGTTATATGATGAAACCTTCACCTTACGAAGGTGATCCATCGGATTACGATAAAAAATATATAACCGCCGGATTAGGTATTGTTGCGGCGAATGTATTAGCGATCGATTTTGTTTACGCGCATGGATGGTGGAAATCTATAGGCGACAATTACGGATTTGATGAATCAAGAACTAACCAGGATATTACACGGGATAATATAATTATTTCGTTCACTTACGGCATCTAAATAAAAATTTTGATTTTTACAGGTTGTAAGGAAAAAAAAAGCGTCTTATTTTAGTGATAAGATGCTTTTTTTATTTTAGGAGATTTAAAAATTACCGCGCAAGTTATAAAAATTGAAAGTAAAGATTATTACGTTGAATCTGAGAATGGAAACATTATCCGGTGTAATTTAAGGGGCAAATTTAAAAAACAATTTGAGCTTAAAAAGGACAAACAATATATACTTGATGTTGCTGTCGTAGGTGATTATGTTGATATTGAAATGAATGAGGACGGCACCGGATCAATCCATTTTATACACGAAAGGAAAAACTGCATTTCAAGAAAAGCGCCACGTATAAAAGGAGCCGCTTTCAGGGGCGAACGCCTCGAACAAAAAATAGCCTCCAATGTGGACGACATGATTATTGTTACAAGCTCCGTTCTACCCATGTTTAACAACAAAGCATTGGACAGGCTTATTGTAATTGCCGAAAGCTCTCATATTAATCCTATAATTGTAATTAATAAAATTGATCTTGTTAAAGATGAATTGGATTATTGGGCTGAGTTGTACACTCAAATTGGTTATAAAGTTTTTGTAACGAGTGTTGTTACAGGGCAGGGAATTAAAGAATTAGCCGAGGAAATAAAAGGAAAAGTAAATGTTTTCTGGGGCGCTTCAGGTGTCGGGAAAAGTAGTTTGTTGAATAAATTGTTTCCCGAACTCGATCTAAGAGTTGGGGAAATAAGCAGCTCGAGCAAAAAGGGAACACACACTACAGTTACTGTATTATTAAAAAAAGTCGCAGAGGATACTTACATTGTTGATACGCCGGGAATACGCGAAATTGAACCTTATGGAATAAAAAAGGAAGACCTGGCTCATTACCTAAAAGAATTCAGTTTGTATCTAAACGATTGCAGATTTAATACGTGCACTCATTTTCACGAACCAGGCTGCGCGGTTATTGACGCAGTTGAAAATGAATTGATTTCGCTTGAAAGATATGAAAGTTATTTAAATATGCTTGATACTATAGAAGAAGATATTAACTTTTAAGCGAGTTTACTTTTTCGAACATCTTCTCCACAAATTTGACAACAATATTATCTGGAACACCATCGTGGTGGACTGATTTCATTCTTAAATCACACTGATCATTCACATAGTCTATAAGAAACAAATTATCCTTTTCATCAAGTGTAAATTCCGATGAAAAATAATCCAGCCCTGTTATTTCGGCGAGCTTCGTTGTATAATCTTTCATTTTAATCACCTCCTGTGATAGAGTCACTTCATCAGAAATTTCTTCATATATATGTGTTTCGTCACTCCACCACACGGGAAAAACTTCGTTGAAAAACCAGAAAACTCTTAACCATACTCTGCGCCCGTTAATATTTTTAGGGTAAATTTTTTTCTGAATTAGGTATCTATCGTCATAATTTATTTTGCGTGAATGTTCTATTTCCTGCATAGTAGTAGCGTCGGTAACAACACCATCGCCGCCGCCGGAGTAATAAGCCGGTTTAATAACAAAAGGGATTTTAAGTTTTTGCATATTTCTTTTGCTGATGCTCAGCTTAGGAGTTATTTCGTATTTGGGAGCGATAATTGTAAAAGGCAGCGGGAAATTCTCTTTTTCGAGCTTAATATGCATTATTGCTTTATCTATGGCTATTTCAATTTTTTCGTATTCATTTATCACGTAAATATTTTTTTCAGTAATAAGTTTTGCAAGTACTACGAATCTTTCGTCTTCGTCAGAGGCTCTGTCAAGTATAGCGGCAAAAGAGAGTTCATCATTTTTTACTCTTTCTATTATTTCATTGAGATTATGCTCACCAATTATAAATGTTTTTAATCCATTTTTTTGGAACATTTTCTCAATTAATTCAGTTAACTCCCTGTCGTATATCCATTTATATGCAATTGCTAAATCGTAAAATTCCATAAAGAATCCCTTGTGGAAAATGACTGAACAATTATACTATATATTATAGTTTAATATAAACTTGTTATTCATTACACATAATAATATTTTTTGACTTTTATATTACGGGTATTATGCGAAATTTAATAATAAATATTTTTGTGCTCGGATTATTGATCGGATGCACTACAAGTAAAACAGTTTCGGAAAAATTGGTAATCGATAACTCATACGCCGATTCGTTAAGCGTTTTCAATAAAGCTGCCGACGCTTTTATTAAAGGAAACGTTCTTGAGATGAAAGGCAATTTTGCCGAAGCGATTATTGAATATCAGGAAGCGTTAAATATAAAAGAATCCTCAGGCATACATAACGCTTTAGCGAAGAGTTATCTGGCTATAGATAAACTGCCCAAAGCTTTGGAACACTCGCGCAGAGCTGTTAAACTCGATTCAACAAATACAGATTATTTGATGATGCTCGCCGAAGTTTATTCGGACGCCAACCTTGCCGATTCCTCCTCGCGCGTATATGAAAAAATCATAGGTCTGGATTCTACAAATTATCAGGCGTATTTTTATTTGGGCCAGTTATACGAGGCCGCAAAACCGCGTAAAGCGCTTACAATTTACGAACGTCTTTTAAAGGAAACCGGACCCGAATGGAATGTATTGTTAAGAGTTGCCGACTTAAATGAAAGACTCGGCAACGTGGATAAAACAATTTCCACTGTGGAAGATTTGCTTAATCTGGATCCTTCCAATATTCAACTGCAAAAATTACTTATAGATTCGTACATTAAATCGGGCAAAAATGAGGAGGCACTTGTCTTAATCGACGACATTATTCCTCTTTTCCCGGACGATATTTCTCTTATCGAATATCGTGGTAAAGCATTAATCGAAATGAAAAGATGGGAAGAAGGTTCGGATGAATATATTAAACTTACCAAAGATAAACGTATTCCTTTTGTTTCAAGAGTTAAAATAGCTACAGCTTTCATTAATGAGGCCAACAAAGACTCAACTTTAACTCCGATAGCTAAAAAAATATTAAAACAAATTGACGCGGATTCAACAGATTGGCAGATAAAAGCGTTTCTTGGCGAAATAGCTATTAAAGAAAATGACGATTCTACAGCATTAAAATATTTTAAAGCGTCTGCCGAAAACGCCGAATGGAACGTTCAGGTATCGGAACGTCTTGGTATTCTTTTGTTCGATAATCAAAAATATGAATTGGCGATTGAGGAGATGGGCAAAGCTGTTGTAAAATTTCCGAACAGTTTTGTTGTAAATATTATTTTAGGTCTTTCACTAGCTCAGCAGAATAGACATGAAGAAGCTGAAATACCTTTAAAGAAAGCCATTGATATTAACCCGACAGACTTAACCGCTCTGCACGCCTACGGTTATTCTTTGAATCAGCTTAAAAAAAACACTGAAGCCATTAAGTATTTGGAAAGAGCTTTAATTCTCGATGGACAGAATGTACAAATAATGGGAACACTCGGTTTAATTTACGAATCCGATAAAGTTTTCCAGAAAAGCGATAGTCTGTATCTTCTGGCATTAAGTATCGATAGTACCAACGCGCTTATTCTTAATAATTACGCTTACTCTTTATCCGAAAGAGATATTGAGTTACAAAAAGCCAAAAAGATGTCGCAGACGGCTCTAGATAAAGATCCTGAAAATTCCTCTTACCTTGACACTTACGGCTGGATACTTTATAAACTTGGCGACTATACTAACGCTATCCTTTACGTTCAAAAAGCGATTGATAAAGAATCCGACAACGCCACTCTGGTAGATCATCTGGCGGATATTTATTTTAAGATGGGTGATAAAAAGAAAGCGGTGGAATTGTGGCGGAAAGCGCTTCAGTTGAACGGCAGTCTCGAAAAAGTAAAACAAAAACTAGCTCAGGAATCCATGTGAAACAGACTAATATTTTAAGAATAACAGCGCTTTTTTTGATGATAATTTTGATGCAAAATTGTATTCCCTCAAAACCTGATTCTGAAGAAAGACTTCTTCCGGCCGACAGATTAATTAAAAAAATTGAGGGCAATAGAAGAAAAGTTAAAACTTTTGTCGGTAACGGAATTATTAACATAGAAAGCCCAAAATTTACGGGGAATGCTAGTTTTGAAATTGCGCTTAAAAAACCCGACTCTATAAAAATCTCGATCTACGGACCTTTCGGAATAGACCTAGCACACGGACTTGTAACAAAAAATTCTTTCGAGTTTTACGATGTAATGAAAAACAATTTGTACAAGGGAAACAGCAGCGCAGAAATACTTAGAGAAATATTTAAAATTGATCTTTCGTTTAACGATTTGGTAGACGCTTTTTCAGGCTCTATTAACCTTACAGATAAACTTACACGCGAACCTGATTATTACAAACAGAATGATGACGATTATATAATGACATATATAAACGAAAAAACTAAAACTAAAAGCGTTTACGCTATCGGTGTAGATAATCTGGCGTTGTTAAACTTCAAAACACTCGACGAAAAAAACAACACTATAATTGAAAGCAGGTACAGGGACGTAAAACTTTTTGACGATGTTCCTATTCCATATAAAACCGACGTTAAACTTACAAAAGATAATCAGAAGCTATCGCTCGAATACAGAAAAATTGAAGTTAACAAAGAGATACAGCGATTAAGCATAAAAATTCCTAAAGACGCGAATATAATTCAATGGTAAAAAAAACACTGTTATTATTATTTTTGTGTTTCGGATCTCTTTTTTCGCAAACGGGATCAGCTGTTGATAAAAAGAATAACGAACTAAAATCACTTCGTAACTCCATCGATAAACTGGAAACTGATCTTTCTAAAATCAAAAAACTTGAAAGTAATTCCAGGTCAGTTCTGCAAAAATACGATCAGGAAAATCTGCTGCTCAACAGAGCCATAAATAATCTGAAGCACCAGGAAAAAATTAAAACGAGAGAAATTGAAGCGATGAACGACAGTCTTAAATTATTGGACGACAAAATCCATCAGCTTGAAAAAGAATTCGGCGCGTATATCCGCTGGTTATATATGTACGGAAAAGAATCGGAGTTGAAAATTTTATTCGGATCGGCTTCTTTTAATCAGGCGGTTCTGCGTTATAAATATTTTAATTACGTTTCCGATAGAAGCGAAAAAACAAGCAGCCGGTTAAAATCTTCCAGGGAAAAAATCCTAAACCTGCGTACAAAAATAAAGGAAGATATAGCATATAAAAACGGACTTATAAAACAAAAAAATATTGAAGCCCAAAAGTTACTGAGCAGAAAAAAACAAAAAGAAGATTTAATTAAACAGCTTGGGCGAAATGAAACCAATATTGCCCGCGAAATTGACGAAAAACGTAACGCCGAAATAGCTATTAAAAATTTAATTGCCCGTCTTGAGGAAGAAGAACGCAGCCGCGAACAAAAACGGCACGAACAAAAACTTAAAGGTGTTGATCATCCGAGCGTGCCGGCATTTAATTATTCCGGTTTCCAGAGCTTCGCGGAACTTAAAGGCAGACTTAACTGGCCAGTCAGCAACGGCACAATTATAAGAGCTTTCGGAGAAAATAAAAATAACCGTCTTAACACCGTTACGCTTAATTACGGCGTGGATATAAAAACAAATAAAAACACTTTGGTGCATTGCGTTGCCGAAGGTATAATATCCGCGATTGAATGGATACCTGGTTACGGCAGCGTTGTTATTGTTACGCATAAAGGCAAATACAGAACAGTATACGGACATATAGCTGATATAGAAGTAAGCGAAAATGAAAAAGTAAGACCCGGTGATGTAATCGGCAAAGTTAATGAAACACTGGAAGGTAATATAATCCACTTTGAAGTTTGGAATGAACGTAATTACCAGAACCCCGAAGTCTGGCTCGCCCGCAAATAACTCCCTCTTTACCTTTCTGTTTAACCTGAAAAATAATCCTAATTCAACTAAAATTTTATTGATAAACAATAAAATAAGTTTTTATATTTGAACCATTCGAATCATAAATATCTAATTAAATATTTAAATGATTAATTATTCTTCGATGATTCGGGGGCATCATAAAAAACAAACATCTAATAATTTGCGGATTTGACACTAATATTTAAAAAATTTTAGCACATGAAACCTTTCTGAATTGTTGGTTTAATTGACTAAATATAAGGAGAAAAATATAAATCGTAAAATTGAAACTTGACCCGCTTGCAATAGAATACTATTAGTAGATTATTGGTATAAATGTGAAAGTATAATTTGTAAATATTGCAAGCCCATATTCTATGTCGGAGAACAAAGTCATTTAAACAAATTATTTGCACTATTTTACTTTTTTATGAATCGATGGATTAGATCGTGCTGGAATTGCAAAGAACATATTTTATATGTTATGGAAAATAACAAAGTTATTTTTAGAAATAAAAAAAATTCTAAATCCACTTGTAATTATTTCATTTGTGAAAATTGTGGCTTGTGTTATCATCTTTTAGGCGTAAGTTCTTAGAAGAAGAAAAAAAAATGAAAAAGTGGAGAAGAGAAAAAGAAAACGTTAAACTTGAAAACTAATATTTCAGTGAATAAATTTTTTTTATAACATCAATCCATCAAGAAGTCTCTGCCAAATATCTTGTAAGCTGGTTGCCATTATGGAAAAATATGATTGTCTGCCATATGAGGGTAAATTAAAGATTTGTGGCCAGTTGTATAACTTTGAGATAAAGACACACATTACTGCGTCAGTCGAGAAGTAAGTTGTTAGACTTATATATATAGCTACAAATATTACTGTAAATTTATTAAAAGGTTTATTTGAATTAAACAGAAATTCATTGGCAAAGTTTTGTTTTAATTGTAAGGGAATTATGAACAACTTCAGAGAAAAAGCGAACTTCATCTGGTCAATTGCCGACCTACTTCGCGGGCATTATAAACAAGCAGATTATGGGAAAGTAATTTTACCTTTTACGGTTCTTCGACGATTGGATATGGTTTTAGAACCTACAAAGAAACAAGTTTTAGAAGCCTATCAAAAACATAAAGACAAAAAGCCGGAAGTTTTAGAGCCAATACTTAACGGGATTTCCAGAGTTAAGTTTCACAACAGAAGTAAGTTTGATTTTACTGAACTTGCAAAAGATCACAACAATGTTGCGGCAAATCTCCGTAATTATATAAATGGTTTTTCTATCAGCGCTAGAGAGATAATTGATTATTTCAGTTTTGAAGACCAGATAAAAAAACTTGATGAGTATGATTTACTTTATCTTGTTATAAAACATTTTACCGACGCGAAAGACAAGTTTGAAGTTACAGAAACAATGGAGATGGGTTACATCTTTGAAGAACTCATTCGTAAATTTGCTGAAATATCCAATGAAACTGCCGGAGAGCATTTTACTCCGCGCGAAGTAATCCGATTAATGGTTAATCTGTTATTTGCCAACGATAAAGATATTTTACGAAAAGAAGGTATTGTAAAAACTCTTTACGACCCGGCTTGCGGAACCGGTGGAATGTTATCTGTAGCGGATGAATATCTTCACGAATTAAACTCAAGCGCACGGTTAGAACTTTTCGGGCAAGAATTAAACCCGGAATCTTATGCAATATGTAAATCCGATATGCTGATTAAAGGACAGAACCCAGCTAATATTAAGTTTGGTAATAGTTTTAGCCAAGACGGACTTGAAGATGAGAAGTTTGATTATTTGTTGAGCAATCCACCGTTTGGTGTTGATTGGAAAAAAGCACAAAAATTTATAAAAGATGAATATGATAATAAAGGTTACGCCGGAAGATTCGGCGCCGGGCTTCCATCAATAAGCGATGGCTCTTTGCTTTTCCTTCAGCATATGATTAGTAAAATGAAACAAACTATTGAAGGTACTAGACTTGCAATCGTCTTTAACGGTTCACCCCTATTCAGCGGCGGCGCGGGAAGCGGACCGAGCGAAATACGAAAGTGGATAATTGAAAATGATATGCTCGAAGCAATTATAGCTATGCCCGACCAGCTTTTTTACAATACCGGTATTGCAACATACATTTGGATTGTTACGAACAGAAAAGAGAAAAAACGTAAAGGTAAGGTTCAGCTAATAAATGCAAGTGGAAATGATTGGGAAGAAGGCGACAAGAATAATCCTTTCTATGTAAAGATGATGCGCAGTCTTGGCAACAAAAGGAAAGAAATTGGCGATGCTAAAAACGGTAAACCAGATCAGATTAAAACCATAACAGAAATTTATGAAGCATTTGAAGAAAGCGATTACTGCAAAATTTTTGATAACGAAGATTTTGGATACACACGCATTACTGTTGAAAGACCAAAACGAAACGAGAAAAGCGAGATAGAAAAAGATAAAAAAGGCGAACCTGTGCCCGATTCTGATTTAAGAGATTATGAAAACATTCCGCTTAAAGAAGATGTTGAAGAATATTTTAAAAGAGAAGTTTTGCCGCACTTACCCGATGCTTGGATTGACCAGAGTAAAACAAAGACCGGGTATGAAATTAACTTTACCAAATATTTTTATAAATACAAACCGCTACGTAGTCTTGAAAAAATACGTAAAGATATTTTGAAACTTGAAGAAGAAACAATGGATTCATTGAAAGAAATTTTGTGAGTTGATATTGGGTAAACAAAAGAAGATTTTTACACATCGCGAGTTTATGGAAATGGCAGTAGAGGAGATGAAAAAGTCTATTTCCGATCACGATGACAAACCTGATCCTAAAGTTGGTGCTGTACTGGTTTCCCCAGATGGACGGGAATTGATTGATGTTGCGCATAGAGGAGAAATACGTTCCGGAGATCACGCGGAATTTATTTTGCTTGATAAAAAACAAAGAACCTTGCCCTTAAATGATTATGTCCTTTATACTACGCTTGAACCGTGTGTTGAAAGAAATCCCCCTAAAAGCGCTTGTGTTGAAAGAACAGTTAACGCAAGAATAAAAAAAGTTTACATTGGAATTCAAGATCCGCATCCGTCTGTTGCCGGAGAAGGAATTAAGATACTTCATAAACATAAAATCGATGTGGAATTTTTTGATGCCGACCTGGCTGAAGAAATAAGAAAAGAGAACAAAGATTTTATAAAATACGCTGAAGATGAAGCTAAAAAAGTACTTGATGGTGAAATAGCAGAAAGCGTTGATCCACTTGATAAAGCACTTGAAAATGTTACAATGGAGGATTTTTCTATTGAAGCCCAGGAAGAACTGATCAGCCGTGCAGAACTTAAATACAAAGTGGGTTCGAAAGATTTTAACAAATATCTTCTTCAACTCGGTCTTATAAAAACAAATACGAAAACAAACATTACAAAACCGACCGGACTGGGATTATTATTGTTCGGTAAAAACCCACAGTTAAATTTTACTCAAGCAAGAGTTCAATTTTTTATCAATCAACCCGGAGCGGATGATATAACAGAAAATTTTGATGGACCGGTTTTACTGCAACCTCAAAAGATTCAAAAGTATTTGGATATTATTTATCCAAAGTATATTTCCCGCAAAACAATGCAAAGGGAAGAGTATTACGATGTGCCAATTGAGGTAATACGTGAAACTATTAATAATGCGATTGCGCACAGAGATTACACGATTTCCGGCGCTACTGTAAAAGTTTATATTTACGACGACCGTGTTGAAGTTTTTAGTCCCGGAAAACCGATCCACCCGCTTGAAAAGTTCAATAATTTTAACGTTCCGCCGGAAAGCCGTAATCCTAAAATAGCTTATCTATTCAATGAGATCAGCGTTGTTGAAGAACTGGGTTTGGGTATGAAAGAACTGAAAAAACTTGCGGAAGTACAGCAATTACCAAAACCATCCTTTAGGATGGACGAGCAATATTTTGTTACAACTATTTATACCAAAATCGGAGCTAAACCCTCTTCATCTGAAATTCAAGACAAAATGAAAGAATTAAGTTCTGATGAAAAGAAAGGATTTGAGTTAATTAGGAATCGTGGACAGATTACTTCGGGTGAATATCAAAATTTAGTTGGCGTGTCTGAAAGAACTGCCAGAAGACATCTTAGTAAAATGACAGAACTAGGTTTATTGCAAATTGAAGGCGCCGGCAGATCAACGATTTATAAACTAAAATAGTGTTTCCGGCAGAAATGCCGGCAAATTAATGTAATTGTTGCCGGATTGAGATTTTATTAGGAAATAAATTTTAAATCCGGCAGTTTTTCCGGTCATTTGACCGGATAAATGACCGGAAAGCGATTTTAAGAGTCTATAAAAATATTATCCGGTCAAAATACTAGGCATATGTCCGGATTTATGACCGGAAAGAAAAATTATACTGGAAACTGATGAAAGAAAAAGAATTGAAAAAATACCCCAAATACAAACCAAGCGGAGTTAAGTGGATTGGCGAGATTCCGGAAGAGTGGGAAATAAAGAAGATATCGCACATTTTTAATAAAATTGGAAGTGGAACAACTCCAACTTCTGGAAATGAAAAATATTATTTCGGTTCGATAAATTGGCTTCAAACTGGAGATCTTAATAATGGTGAAATTAATGAAACAAGTAAAAAGGTTACTGAAAAGGCTTTAAAAGATTTCCCAACATTACGTGAGTATTCAAAAGGCAGTTTGGTAATTGCTATGTATGGGGCTACGATTGGGAAATTAGGATTGTTAAATATTAATTCAACAACCAACCAAGCGTGTTGTGTTTTGTCAGAACCAGTCAATTTAATTACCAAATATGTTTTTTAATGGTTTTCTTGCAAGAAAGAATATATAATTTCAAAATCCTATGGTGGTGGGCAACCAAATATTAGTCAAGAACTTATAAAATCTCTACGAATAACTTATCCACCAGTCATCGAACAAACTGCAATAGCCAATTATCTTGACAACAAAACCGCAAAGATTGACACGCTGATTGAGAAAAAGAAAAAACTGATAGAGCTGCTTAAAGAAGAACGCACGGCAGTGATTAACTATTACGTGCTTGGACAACACCTTCTTTCAATTGATAATGGACAATTGACAATGGATAATTCTCAATTATCAATTATGAATTATAAATTGCCAAAGCATTGCGAAGTGAAGAAGTTGAAGTATGTGTTAAGTATTAAAAGTGGAGATGGAATAAAATCAGAAGAAATTGATTTTGAGGGCACATATCCAGTGTACGGCGGCAATGGTGTAATGGGATACACTGTAAGGTTTAATTCAGATAAGTTGGATATTATTATTGGCAGAGTAGGTGCTAAATGCGGTAATGTTAGGCTAGTTGACGGTAAAAAGTGGATCAGTGACAATGCACTTGTTTCTGAATTATTTGAAGGATACGATTATAAATTCATCTCTATTGTATTAGATTCTATAAATTTGAATTCATTAGCTAATCAAAATGCACAACCATTAATTACTGGTACATTAGTTCGTGATAAAGTTATCGCACTTCCTTTAGAAATAACAGAACAACTCCAAATCGTCCAACACATCGTAACCGAAACAAAAAGAATAGACGGAACAATTACTAAAATAGAAAAGGAAATAGAACTGCTGGCAGAGTACCGCACAGCGTTAATTAGTGAAGTGGTAACAGGAAAAATTAAGGTAACATAGATTATGACACTTTGCACAGCCTGGATAAGGCAAGAAAAAGATAATCAAGAACTAGTTTTTGCTACAGATAGTATGCTTACCGGGGGCGGTGAAACCTGGAAGCATGGCATCAAACTCTTTGAGTTACCTCGCAAAGATTGTTTGCTTTGTTTTGCCGGAGAAACTACAAAAGCTTATCCACTTATTCTTAACCTGATCTCTTCAATAAAATTCGATAAAAAAGTAATGAATCAGCATACCGATTTACGACAAGTGCTGGATTATTTATGTGCAACTTTCACAGAACTGATCAACTCCCTTGTTGATGAAATGCAAACCGATGGTTACGATCCTTATTCGGCTGCAAAATTTATTTTTGGAGGCTGGAACTGGAAAACACAGTTATTGGAATTCTGGGAAATTTATTACGGAAAAGATGAGAAAAGATTTTTGTTTAGAGGATTCGATAGTAAAGATTCAAGAGCTTGTTTAATGATTGGAGATCATCTTAAAGAAGCTGAAGATTTATTAGCGGACGAGTTGGGCTCTGCCGGAAAACGAATAGGCGGTTCTTTTGATATGGAGCCATTTCTTGTTTTATCACGTATGGCAAGAAACAGCACAGATTTCAGATCGATTGATGGGGCATTACAAGTTGCAAAAGTTTATCAATCCGGAAGCACAGAATTTTTTGGTGTAATGTGGCAATCAGTTGCCGGAAAACATACATTTTTAGGCAGAGAACTCAATCCATACATAAAACCACAAATAAGATTTCTTGACCCCGATTTGGGAATAATCCTCGATTTAGAACTTCCTAAAAAAATCAACAAACTTTCTCCCGAGCTTATATCCAAAATAAATACAGATGATTTTGGAACTGAGTTTATATTTATTGAAGAATGTTATCCAAATGGCGAACAAAAACCGGACTTGACGGAAAAGCAGAAGGAAATGTTGTTGGCAATATTCAAAGACAATTCATATAAAAAATTTTTAGCTTGCCTTGCAGAAGAAGAAAACACGGAAAATGAAAATGAGTAGCGGAACTGAAAACAGCATTCAGATAGAAGCTCCATATATAAACAATATTTGGAAATTTTAAAATAATTTTTTAATCCCGTAGGGATGAAATCTTTGTAACAACAAAAAAAGATCGTACAAGAAGCCCCATCGGGGCGATATATTGTTGAGTAGAAAATGGCAAACACATATACACAGCTTTACATGCAAATAGTATTTGCGGTAAAGGGAAGGCAAAACCTTATTGCAGAAAACCATCGTGAAGAATTGGAAAAATACATCTGTGGTATAATCAACAACAAAAAATCGAAACCACTTGCCATCTACTGTAACCCGGATCATTCGCATGTACTTATAGGGCTGCATCCGTCAGTTTCGATTTCAGATATAGCGAGAGACATAAAAGCAAACTCATCAAAATTTATAAATGAAAAGAACTGGATTAAAGGTAAATTTAATTGGCAAGATGGTTTCGGTGCTTTTACATATTCTAAGTCGCAAATAGATACAGTTGTAAAATATATTTTAAATCAGCCTATTCATCACAAGAAGAAAACATTCGAAGAGGAATATTTAGAGTTTTTAAAACATTTTGAGATTGAATATGACGCAAAGTACTTATTCGATTGGTATGAATAAGATGTCACAGCTACGCTGTTTGTTTATATTTATTCTTTGTCCTAATTACAAAGATTGCGCAACTACGTTGCTATCTAACTAAATTAAAAAAAATATGGTTCAGACAATGAACAGCTTACACACAGAACAAACTTTCGAATCCGCTATTATTGAGCACCTAACCTCAAACGACTGGTTTGAAGGTAATGCAAATGATTTCAGTAGTGAAATTGCTTTGGATAAAAAAGCAATTCTGGATTTTATTCAAACATCACAACCTCAAGAATGGGAATTACTGAAATCGTATTACAAAGAAGAAGTAGAAAACAAATTTATCCAGCGCCTCTTTAAGGAATTGGATTTACGAGGAATGCTTGATGTAATCAGACACGGAATAACAGACAGCGGCGTTAAATTCAAACTTGCCTATTTCAAACCGGATAGCGGATTAAATCCCGACACACTAAAACAATACAGCTTAAACAAACACTATGTAACTAGACAAGTTTATTTTTCCACGAAGAACAAAAAAAGCATTGATCTTCTACTTTCCCTGAACGGTTTGCCTGTAGCAACTATCGAACTTAAAAACCATTTCACCGGGCAAAGAGTAAAAGAAGCAATTGAACAATACAAAACCAGCCGTGATCCTAAAGAGTTGTTGTTTCAGTTTAAGAAAAGAGCTATTGTTCACTTTACAGTCGATCCCGATGAAGTATATTTCACAACAAAATTGGAAAGCAGCGGAACAAGATTTTTCCCTTTCAATAAAGGTTATAACAACGGAGCCGGAAATCCACCAGCAAAAGATTACACAACCTACCGTTCGGCTTACTTTTGGGAAGATATTTTATCGGTTGATAGCTGGTCAGAGATTCTCGGAAGATATGTTCACCTTCAAAAAGAGGAATACACTGTTGAAGGCAAGAAGTATTATAAAGAATCAATGTTGTTCCCAAGGTTTCATCAACTTGATGTTGTAAGAAAACTTATTGGGGATTCTAAAGCCAATGGAAGCGGCAAAAGATATTTAATTGAGCATTCTGCCGGAAGTGGTAAAAGCAATTCTATTGCCTGGCTTGCTTATCGGTTATCTTCACTTTATGATGCATTTGATAAGAAGATTTTTGATTCGGTAATTGTTATTACCGATAGAAATGTACTCGACCAGCAGTTGCAAAACACAATATACCAGTTTGAACATAAATCTGGCGTTGTTCAAAGGATTGAAGAAGATTCAAAACAGTTAGCCGAAGCAATTACAAAAGGCGTTAATATTATTATTACAACACTACAAAAATTCCCCTTTGCTCTTAATCATTTGTCTGAAATTCCCAATAGAAAGTATGCCGTTATTATTGACGAAGCCCATAGCAGTCAAGGCGGTGAAGCAAGCCGGAAAATGACCGAAGCGCTTGTAGGTAAAGATGTTTCATTGGAAGAATCTGAAAAAGTTGAAAGTGAAATTGAAGCCGGTATTCAAGATGAAGACGATTATATCAGAGAAGTAATTCAAAAAAGAGGTCCTCAAAAGAATATATCGCTCTTTGCATTTACGGCAACGCCAAAACCGAAAACTCTTGAAGTCTTTGGTACTAATAATGCCGAAGGCTTGTCCGCCGAGGCGGGAAAACCACAACCTTTTCATCTTTATTCTATGCGCCAAGCCATTGAAGAAGGGTTTATTCTCGACGTTCTTAAAAACTATACAACCTATGAAACCTATTATAGATTCAGCAAAACCATTGAAGACGATCCTGAATTAAATAAAAAGAAAGCAGTAAAAGCTATTGGCAGATTTGCTTCGCTACATCCTACAAACATTTCTCAGAAAACAGAAGTAATGGTTGAACATTTCCGCCAAATAACAATGAAGAAAATAGGCGGCAAAGCAAAAGCAATGGTTGTAACTGCATCGCGTAAACACGCTTTGAAATTTTATCTGGAGTTTAAAGATTATATAAAAGAAAAAGGTTATAAAGGTATACGCCCTCTTGTAGCGTTTTCCGGTTCGTTAATAGATGAACTATATCCTGATGGTGTAACTGAACCGCAGTTAAATAAATTCGGTGAGAAAGAACTTCCTGAAAGATTTGTTTCGAACGAATACCAAGTATTACTTGTTGCCGATAAATACCAATATGGATTTGATCAGCCACTTTTGCACACAATGTATGTTGACAAAAAACTGTCCGGTGTTAAAGCTGTTCAAACATTATCCCGTTTAAACAGAACTTGCCCCGGCAAGGAAGATACTTTTGTATTGGATTTTGCCAACGACCGCCAAACTATAATCGATTCATTTCAGCCTTATTACGAAATGACAATGATGAGCGATACTACTGATCCAAACCATCTTTATGATTTGAAAGGTAAAACCGATTCCGCACAAGTTTACTTCCAATCAGAAGTTGATGCCTTTTCAAAAATATTCTATAAACCGGGAAGCGCATCAGTGCGTGATCAAGGAAAATTGTACGCATACATTGATCCAGCTGTAGATCGTTTCAAGCAAATGGATGAAGAAAAACAAGACGAGTTTAAGAAATCTTTGACTTCATTTACCCGTATATATTCTTTCCTTTCTCAAATTATGCCTTTTCAAGATGTTGAATTAGAAAAGCTTTATTCATTCGGAAGATTTCTATTAACAAAACTTCCAAAGGTAGATTACACCGAGAGATTAAAGTTAGATAATGAAGTTGCATTGGAATATTACAGGCTTCAGAAAATCGCTGAAGGCGATTTGGTTTTACAAGTACAAGGCAAACACGAGCTCGACCCCGTTACTGAAGCTGGTATTGCCAGAGAAAAAGAAGAAAAGGATAAACTCTCAAATATTATTTCACTCCTAAATGATAAATATAATTTCGATTTCACTGACCAAGACAGATTGTATTTCGAACAAATTGAACAAGCTTTATTTGAAAATGATGAATTAAAAGTCCGTGCGAGAAACAATCCAATAGAAAACTTCAAATATGCTTTCGATGAAGTATTTATTCAGACATTGATCGACCGAATGGATGCAAACCAAGAAATCTTTGATAAAATAATGGTTAACTCTGAATTTAAAGATGACATAAAGAATTGGTTAACCAAGAAAATTTATGAACGCTTTAAAGAAGATTAATATATAGACATGTGAAGGCAGGTATAACAATTTAATATTTCCGCTAAATTTAATCAACTCTATCGGTAACTCTGCGGGCAAGTGTGTTGTTCTAAAAATTTTGACTTTGTCCAAAGAAACTCTTTTCGTGACTGAGGACTGTTATATTTTCCGCCGTAGAATGTTCAATGTTATTCTATTAAATAAAATAAGAGAAATAACTAAAAAACTTTTTAATATAATAAACCCAAGCACAAAAAAAATTACTATAAGTAGAACAATAACAGATTTTAAATACTTGAGAAATACTAACTGGAGTAAGTATTTAGTTTTGTTCTTAACTGACAGCAAAAAGGCAAGAAAGCAGCGACGACTTAAAAAGTAATTAGATTAATCAGAACGATCGATTTTTATATCGTTGTAAAATCTCCATCAGAACTCCTGGCGCATTCAGCGGCCAGTTGATGACAAAAGTTTTGTTTCTCATTTCCCGAATGTCCTTTTATCCATTTAAACTCTATCAGTTTTCCTTCGCAAAGCGGCTCAATTTGTTGCCAGTATTTTGCGAATTTCACCTCACGTCCATAAGCGGTTTGCCATTTGTTAAACTTCCAGAAATGAACCCATTGTGCCAATCCTCTTATCACAAAACGGCTGTCAGTATTCACTTGTATTTTTTCTACAGCCTGCAAACGCTGCAAACCATCCATAACGGCTAACAACTCCATTAAATTACTATTGCCATTAAAAAAAGAGCGGTGAAATATTTGTTGTGTGCCATCAGGGTTTTCTATAAAGCCGCTATAACCCGATTGTTTTGTTTCATCTGCATAGGAACCATCAGCATATATTTTATGAATGTCCTTAATTTGAGTTTCGCTTGTAGTTATTTCGAGCCCTTCGTTACGCCTGTCGATGCGAATATATTTTTGATAATCTGATTCTTTTATAAAATTAAAACCTTCTATAAAAACACAGTTTATGGTTTGACCTGCTCCTAAATTCCCTTTAATAGCTGACTTAATCACTTTAACAACCTGAAGTTGGAGATTGCGAATTATTTCTGCCAGAAAGGAATTTGTTGAAATAACGGCATGATCCGAAGCCAGCAAATAAGTAATTGGGATGTTTTCCTTTCCATCTGAGAGTGAACATTCTATATCCAGTTCTTCAATTGAAAGAATTTGCATAGTCAATTTAATCGGCTTCAAATTTTTTATCCTTTTTCCTGGAACGAAACTACATTCTTAATATTTTACAACTTATTTTATTTTTTAAAGGAATAAAAACATTAGGAAATTATAATTATCTATCAAATAAATTTGCTGATATATAAATAGCATTAAAATATTCTGGAAAAGCACTATATTTTTGCTTTTTATAATTTATATAAATCTTCTCATTCGCAGCAAAAATTTATTACCTTACGTATAAAATATTATGATTCTATAGTTAATAAACACTTGATGAATATAAACGTAAATTGCATTATTATTTATTTTATATAAAAAAGTATAGTGAGAACACTATGAAAGTTATTCATTTGTTAGTAATTATTCTGGCGTTTACACTAACCAATTGTAAAAACGAAAACTCCTCTCCTCAAAAACAAACGCCTATTGCGGAAAAAAATATACCTCTTTCCGAAGAGTATAACTGGAGGAATTACGATGATAAAATTGCCTTTGGCGAAGTTTTATTTGTGCCCGTATACTCGAGCATTTATCATCAAAGCGAAAGAACATTTGATCTTGCGGCGACTTTAAGTATTCACAATACGGATCTACATTCTCAACTTATAATAATCAAAATAGATTATTACGATTCGGACGGAAATCTAGTAGAAAATTTTATTAAAGAAAAAGTTGAGTTAAATCCGCTGGGTTCAAAACAATTTATAATAAAAGAAACTGATATAAGCGGAGGCACAGCAGCAAAATTTATAATCCAATGGGTTTCTGAAAAACAGATTATTAAGCCGATTGTGGAGGCCGTTATGATATCCACTTCTTCTCAACAGGGAATATCTTTCAAAACCGAAAGCAGAATTCTCAGCTCAATTGGTTATTAAAAACAGAAAGTTTATCGATCCGATGGTAGCATGTTGTTTTCCCCAAATGGATTATTCTGCAACAATGTGGCCTCGTCTGAATAAATTATTCTCGTAACTTAGCCGAATGAATTAAAAAATCATCTTCGTAAATGAATATTCTATTTATATTTTAAACAAATATATGGGGCAAAGTTTTATATAGAAGAATGTAATTGAAAACAAAGAATGACTAATTAAAAATGCAGTTAAATAGCCGCTATAGTTATAGGTTTAAGTAAAAGAATTGTAAATGTTAGAGCCGGGCAAAGTATTAGTGCGGCTTTTTTTATAATTTTTCACATTCCAAAATAAACTGAGAATAAACGCTTTAACTAAATGAAAAATATTGAATTATACTCACAGGCAGAAGAAAAAATCAACATCTTCACGCACGCGCTCGGGTTCTTATTAAGTATTGGCGTATTTATTCCGTTAATACTCCGCGTTATAAATTTTGGAGAATTATGGATTACCATCAGTTTTTCAATTTTTGGATTCAGTTTAATTTTTCTCTATGGTTCATCTACATTATACCACAGCGCTAAAAATATTGAGCTAAGATATAAACTAAAAATTATAGATCACTCGTCAATTTATGTGTTGATAGCCGGAACTTATACTCCTTTTTGTCTGGTTACTCTAAATGGTTCTACAGGCTGGATAATATTTTGTATTTCCTGGGGATTAGCAATAATTGGGATAATCCTCAAACTTTTCTTTACCGGCAGATTTAAAGTAATTTCAACAATCGCTTACGTATTAATGGGCTGGCTTATAGTTTTTGCTATAAGTCCATTAATTAATAATTTATCGTCCGAAGGATTATTCTGGCTTTTTGCCGGCGGACTCTCTTATACAACCGGAGCAATTTTATACAGCATAAAAAAAATAAAATTCAATCACGCCATTTTCCATGTGTTTGTTTTAGCCGGCAGTTTCTCTCATTTTATTTCAGTGTATTACTACGTTTTGCCGGAATAATAATCTAAACTATAGTCTTAATAATTTTATAAAAATCGAATTATTATAAACAGTTTAAAAATACTATCCTTTCTCAGGTTCCATACTAATTGTTGAAGTTCAATAAAAAAGACCATATAATTTCAATCGATTTTATCATGGAGGCAATATTGAACGGATACAGGCGCACAATATTTTACGTTATAGTTTTAATCGCACTCGGTGTAATATTCTCTACAATACTTAAGGATGTAAATAGTGCAATTGGAACTGTTTTTATTGCCATAGGAGGATTATTCTTTATTATTGGAATGAATAAAAAAGGAAAAGAAGATAAAGTTAAAAAAATAATAGATAATGAAATGGCGGACAAAATTGAAGCCGAATAAAACCTAGTTAGATATAAATATTCGATTTGTTTGTAAAAACACTTGAGTATTGAGGTTTCATTAAATAAATTACTCGAGGTAAAGGATTTTGATAATAAAGGTGGCGACATAATTTTTATTCCGGAGTGATAAAGATTGTCGGAAAAATATTTTTAGGAGTCTGAGCTGTATGAATAACAAAAGAGTAGTTGTAAATGATCTTATGCAGACAGATTATGTTTATTTACTCACAGAACCCATGGGTGCTAACTTCCATCCGGATTTTTCTCCCGAGCTCACACCTAAGGAAATGCTAAAGCTGGGCGTGTTTGGTGGAAAATATATGACAGATTGTAGAGATGAATTCCCTTCAAACTGGTATAAAAACGCCCGCCTTTGTTCCGAATTTCACGATCCGGATTTAAATTGTTTCGGTATAAATGCTTCTCAGCCATTAAAAGTTTGGCGGGAAAAGGGGTGGATTTACGAAGAAGATCCGCGTGGATGGTTTCAATGGTACTGTAGATATTATATGGGCAGGCGGTGTCCGGACGATGACAGACAGATAAAAAGGTGGCGGGCTATGCGCAGACATATAGCTCAGATAAGAACAAATTGTCCTCCGGGCGATCTTAATTGTAGAATAAAACAAAGACAAGCTTTACTTCATTGGGCTTATGATTCAAGAAAAATGTGATAATCCAATTTAGTAGTGTGATAAATAATATTTTTAATTTAATGCTGTGGTTTAAAAGACACAAATATTGTATTCTAAGTAATATATTTAAGTTGTATTTGTATAAATCCCTGTTATTTTAAATCATTAAATAATTTTTCTACATTATGGAGAATATATGAAACTCAAAATCGCCACTTTTATGTTTTCATTTTTATATGTGTTAACGGCAGTAAACGCTCAAAATATTATTACCGATCGACCCGATTTTACTGAAAGCGCTGTAGTTGTTTCGGGTAAAATATTGCAGATTGAGAGTGGTTTAGAATACGTAGATTATAAAACTTCCGAAGAATTATCATATCCAAAAGCTCTGGCCAGAATAGGCTTGGGGCAAAATCTTGAAGTACGTCTCGGGATTTTAGGCTGGACAAATGTTACAATAGATAACAAATCGGAAAATTTTTTCAATGATTTTATTTTGGAAGCCAAATATCAAATAACAGATACTGACGCGAAAATTCCGGTCTCAGTTTTACTAGTATCTAAACTGCCAACCGGAGATGAGGAAGTATCCTCCAATGAAGCCGAAGTGGGATTAAAAATTGCCACCGCTTTTAGTATAAATGACTTTATCGGATTAGGTATCAATGTAGGGGCAATTTCAGTAGATAATGCAGGCACCAGAGAAATACTTTCGCTTGCTTCCGCTTCAATGGGAATAGGCATTGTGGATAAGCTAAGCGCATTTATAGAAACATATGTAAATGTTCCGCAGAACGACGTATGGATGCCTATTCTTGATTTCGGATTTACTTATTTAATTAATTCTGATATTCAATTGGATTTGTATGCAGGTAAAGGACTCAATGAATACACACCTGATTTTTTTATCGGGGCTGGATTTTCTTTTAGATCCGGTTTCTAGTATACATAAAGATTATTTAATGTAACTCACCAAGGATATGTAACTTAAAATTAAATAATAAACCAAAGCATGCGGGTGTAAAATTATTTTTATTAACATCCGCGCTTTGATCATTAAACAACATTAAAAATTTTTACTCCGTACCCGAGCTCTTTCTCCTCAATTATTAAAAAATTAACGCCCCAGCCTAAGTGTTAATATAATTATTTTAATAGTTTTTGAACTCAATTACGGCAAAGCCGCTGCTCTCTGCACACAATTAATACTTCCTTTCTTCCATTATAACATCTGAATTAAAAGGACAAGTTTGTGCATTTATTCAAAAAAGACTAATTTGGACTGATTTTTTTTATGTTTTCTGCTCCTATTAAATTTTAGGTAATAATATGAAATCAATTTATAACATCTTTTCATTTTGTTTTTTCCTTATTATAACTTTTGTTCTTGTTTCTTGCGGAACATCAAATATTACGCAAAATTATGTCGATCCTAATTTCTCTCAACTTGATTTAAAAGATAAGATTGTTAGAATAATTCCGGTGCAAGCTGTTTTTAATAATCTTATTGAAGAAAAAACACTTGTGATTGTAGAGGAAAAAACCAACACTGATTATAGAAGAATTGATACTGATGTTCAATATTTAATCGGTTCAAAATTTCAGTCTTATTTAGATTATTTTTCCACAAAATTTTTTGAACAAAAATTTATTGTCGAAAATAATAATATGACTAAAGTTTTATTTCCTGTTTTTTTGAAAAATGGCAGGTATCAAATAAAAATTGATTCGACAACAGCCTTACCAGAAGCGTTTAAAGAACAAACGGATTTTATCTTAATACCTACCGCAGTAAAGCTTGAAACAATTGATAACATTGACAAACACTTTAAAACAGAAGACTTAATAGTTCGCGGAATTAAAGCCACTTTGGATTACGCATTGTATAGTGTAAAAATGAACAAAGTCATGATGTCTGGGAGTGTTAGCGGTGTAACTGCAAAAAGCGGTCTGCTGCAAGAATCATTTGGAAGAGATGATGTTAAAATCGCAATGGATAAAGCGGCGGAGAGTTTGGTTGAACTCTTTTTGAATTAAAAGATAAAAATAGTACTCTGAATAATAATATGAAATCAATAGGATTGGCGTCAAAATTATCTCTTTTTATGTTCACTGGAATAGCCTTGATCTTTTTAGCAGTGTTCGTGTTCAATTACAACATAACTTCAAATATCATCGAAAAAAAAATAGAAGAGAATGCCCAAAATCTTGCTTACAATAAAATAAACGAATTGGAGAAAGTATTAATCTCCGTCGAAAAAATACCTGAAAGTATAGCAAGATTACTGGAAAATACTGACGTTAAATTTACAGATAAATATTTATCAGATATTTTGGTCTCAATGCTCGAAAGTAATTCGGCAATATTTGGAGCCACTATTGCGTTAGAACCTTATACACAGAATCCAAATCAGAAGTATATGGCGCCTTATATTTATAAAGATAAAGGGGCTTTTGTAAAAACATCACTTGGAAACGAATCCTACAATTATTTAAATTCCGATTGGTACTCAATTCCCAAAAAGCAAGGGAAAGCTGTATGGAGCGAACCCTATTTTGACGAGGGCGGCGGTAATACAATCATGTCGACATATTCAGTACCGTTCTATAGTAATATTAACGGAATTAGAAAATTTGTTGGTATAATTACTGCCGATATATCACTTCAATGGCTTAACAATATAGTTTCTTCAATAAAAATTTATCAATCCGGTTATGGGTTTCTTGTTTCAAGAGAAGGTGTAATACTTACACATCCCGTAAAAGAAAAAATAATGAATGAAACGATTTTCGGATTAGCCGATGATATAAAATCGCCCCAGTTAAAACAAATCGGTTATGACATGCTTCTCGGAAAATCGGGGATGGCTAAGATTAGTTATTTCGATATTTCCAACGGCAAACTCAGCTGGGTTTATTATACGTCCATTCCGAATAATGGGTGGTCTTTGGCCGTTGTGTACCCATTGGAAGAATTGACCGCTGAAATGAATTCTTTAAGCAGATCCTTACTTATTTTACTTGTTGTCAGTCTTTCAATTCTGCTAATTGCTATTACAATTATCACCAAATCTATGACAAAACCACTAACAGAACTTGCTATAGCTACAACTCATTTTGCTAAAGGTGAATTGGATATAGAGCTGCCTCAAATTGGCTCTAACGACGAAATCGGAAATCTCAACAAGGCTTTCATATTTATGAGGGAAGAGCTTAGGCATAGAATTGGTGAATTGAAAGAGGCTTATCAGGAATTATGGGTTTCGAAACAAAGAGTTGATGAATACACCAAATCCCTGGAGGAAAAAGTTGATGAGCGCACGAAGGAAGTATTAATTGAGGCCAAAGAATTAACTGAATTAAAATCCAGATTTATCTCCATGATCTCGCACGAGTTAAGAACTCCTCTATATACAATATCATCATCGGTTGAGATACTTCAGTTATACGAAAAACAAATTGATGAAGAGGAAAAAAAGCATCAGTTCAAACAAATAGAATGTGCTGTTGACGAAATAGTTGAACTTTTGAATGATGTTATATCTATAAATAGGGCTGAGATAGGTAAAATTAATTTGAAATACGAACGTTTCGATATAGTGGATTTTGGAAAATCTATTCTCGAAGAAGTTCTTTTACGATTTGATAAATCTCCTAGAATTATTTTTTCTTCAATTAAAGATTCTTTTGAAATTGACTCCGATAAAAAAGAAATAAAACAAATAATTTCAAATCTATTGATAAATGCTCTTAAATATACTCCGGAAGATAAAAAAGTATATTTCCATATTTCTAAAGATGAGGGATTATTAATTATTGAAGTTAAGGATGAAGGAATAGGTATTCCGGAGTCGGATAAAGCAAATTTGTTCGAACCGTTTGCCAGAGGTAATAACGTGGCAAAAATTCATGGTACCGGATTAGGGCTTGCTATCACTAAACGATCCATTGAAACATTAGGTGGCGCAATATTTTTCCAAAGTAAAGAGGGAGTTGGAAGTGTGTTTGTTGTTAAAATTCCTCTGGAATCGGTTGTAGATTTAAAAATTAATAATACGTGATAAAATTTATTATATAAAAAATTATGGAAACAATTTTATTTATAGAAGATGATCAAGCTGTAAGAAAAAATCTTGGCAAGCTGTTATCATTAAACAATTATTATCCGATATTGGCCGAAAATGGAATTATGGGATTAGAGCTCGCCGATAAGCTTCTCCCGGATTTGATTATATGCGATATAATGCTTCCTGATATTGATGGTTATACTATTCTTGATAAATTATCGAAGTCGGATAAAACAAATACAATCCCTTTTATTTTTCTAACCGCCAGAGCGGAGATGGAAAGTTTAAGGAAGGGAATGACGATGGGTGCGGACGACTATTTATTAAAACCGCTAAAAACAAATGAGATATTAAAAGTAATCAGGAAGAGACTCGATAAGAAAATACTACTTTCGGGTAAAACAGTGGAAGCAAATGAAAACACATCGCAAAATTTAAGTCCTGAAGACTCAATACTAATAACTGTAGAAAGTAAAGTAAGGTCGATTAAATTAAAAGATATAGTATGTATAACTTCAGCTGGTGTTTATACATACCTGCACGACGTTGAGTTAAAAAAATGTTTAATAAGAAAAATAATTAAAGAATGGATGGAAATACTTCCGCCAAGTCAGTTTATGAGGATTCATAGAAACGCTATAATAAATTTATCTCATATCAAAAATATTGATAAATGCCAGAATGGAACATTTACTATTTATATGAATAAATATGAAGATTCACTCCCCAGCAGCCATAAATACAGTGGCGCTATAAGAAAAAAACTTTTCCGCTAAAATAACCCGTACTTTTGTCTTTTTCCCCGGTCTAGCCATTACCCTGAATTGAACTTTATTACAAAATAAGACAAGCTTATTACATTTTCTTTTGTTAGTTACAATTGTTTGAAGAAGTTCACAAATGAATTATTGATTACTATAATGTTGAATAGATTGAAAATAATATTGATAAAATGTGATTTTAATAAACAACTTGAATACACTATCAATGGATTTTTTATGGTTTCAAATTTTGTGATGAAACGGCAATCAAATCTTAATGTGGAATCGATGTTTATTTATTCAGCTAAATCTTTTGCTCTCTATTCAATGCTCTCATTTATTACAAACACCAAATCACTATTTAATAATCTTAATATATCAAGTTTTCAAAAAACACTAATTCCCGATATTGTTTATAAGGAAGCACAATGGAAATAATTAATGAAATTATAGTTTTCGCTATGATGGTTTTTATGCTCATAGGCGGATTGGACAGAATTCTGGATCAGTTCGGTGGCTCAGTTTCTGTATTAAGTAAAATTAAATTAGGCTTTTTTGGTAAATCAATTGAAGGTGTTGGAAAAGAATTTGAAGAAGGGTTTAATTCTTGGGGCGCTTTATCCCTAGCTATGGTTGGTGTTATTGCCCTTGCCCCTGTTCTCGCTTACATTCTCAGTCCAATTATTGTCCCAGTTTTTTCGGCGCTGGGCGCAAGTCCTGCAATGTTTGCTACGTCTATTTTGGCAAACGATATGGGTGGATATTTTCTGGCGAAAGAATTAGTTACTCAGAACGGAGTTGTAACCGATTATGCTTCCTGGATGTATGCTGGATTGATTCTTGGCAGTATGATGGGGCCTACAATTGTTTTTACAATACCGGTTGGATTAGGAATAATTGATTTAAAGGACAGACCTGTTTTAGCTTTAGGAATACTGGCAGGTATCGTAGCAATTCCTTTGGGGTGTATAGCCGGCGGATTGGTTGCTGTAAATTCCACAATTTTAACACCTGAAGGCGCCCCAATAATATTTACATACGGAATTGTATTTAAAAATCTTATTCCGATCATAATATTTTCGGCAATCATCTCTTTAGGACTTTGGAAAATTCCTGATTTAATGATAAAAGGTTTCATGGTTTTCGCAAAAATATTAGTTGCATTAATCACTGTTGGTTTAGTTGCAATAGTCTGGGAATCATTAACGGGTATGGCGCTCATTCCTGGTTTAGACCCAATACTACCGATCCCGGGTGATATCCCTACAATTGATATAAGAGCTTTGGAAGTGATAGGAAGAATTGCCCTTGTATTAGCCGGCGCTTATCCGATGGTTTTTCTTGTGTCCCGTTGGTTTAAAAAACCTTTAACAAAATTAGGAACAAAATTAGGAGTTAGCGAAATATCTGCAATCGGATTTATAGCCACACTCGCAAATTGTATCCCAATGTTTAAAATACTTAATAAAATGGACGACCGCGGTAAAGTATTAAATATTGCATTTGCCGTTAGCGCAGCTTTTACCTTGGGCGACCACCTTGGATTTACCGCTGCGGTTAAACCCGATATGATTTTCCCTGTAATCGTCGGAAAATTAACAGGAGGTATTACAGCCATTTTAATTGCTATGCTAATTGTAAAAAATATGAAAACAAATGATAGTTATCAGGTCACAAATGAAACACCAGTTAATTAATAATCCTTACAACTTATTTTTTGGAGAAATACTTATGGTAAAGAAAATTCTAGGAACTATGCTTTTTGCATTACTCCTAACATCTGTTAGTTTTGCATCTAACCCAGGTGATGATGGGGATATGGGCTCTTCAAATGTTCCAACAGCAAGTCCTGCTAAAGTTTCCGATAACTTTAGTTTATCATCAACATTAAGATTCCGTTATATGGTTGAAGAACCTTACACAAAACAAACATCAAATTATTTTTATTTTCAGCGTGCTTATGTAACTATGAAATATTCTTTCAATGATAAAATTAAAGCTCGTTTATCTTTGGACTTTGATCATAAGAACAGAGTTGCATTAAAGAGTACTTCAGGAAGTACAGTTCTAGCTAACGACGGTACAAGAGCAAGAATTAAATACGCTTATTTACAGTTCAGTGATTTCTTAGGTATTGAAGGCGTTGACGCTGTATTCGGAAATTATGAACAACCTGGACCACAAAGTTACCATAACACTATTGAAAACTGCTGGTTAGACCGTTATTATGCATATGGTTATAGCTCAGCAGTTACAGGCGCAATGTTAACTTATAATTTCCCTTCAAAATGGGGATATGCTCGCTTAGCTGTAGCTAATATGAACGGTTACGGATATGCTGGTGATGATAATAAAGCTAAAAACATAATTTCTGACGTTTGGGTTACTCCTCCGGGAACAGGCATCTCTGTATTTGGATGGACAATGATGGATTATTATGCAGCATCAGATAACGAAGCTAAAAACACTATTTTTGGCGGCGGAGCTGAATACGCTATGGGGAAAACTCTTGATGTAGGCGTTGAAGCTAACTTTATGGAAAACTCAGTGACTGAAATAAAAGGTTCTACTTTTATGGGTTACGTTAATTATAATGTGTTACCAGAATTAATGTTAGTCGGTCAAATTGGTCAAATGGATAACAACACCGATGTAGACGATGACGAACTAGTTATGATTCTTGGCGGTTTAAATTATCAGATAATTGGTGACACTCACCTCATGTTTAACGTTATTAATGAAGGTTTTGATGTTGCTGGTGAATCCCAAAACAATATGAGATACAACTTACAGCTGTTAATTAATTTCTAACAAAGAGGTAAGCAATGAACAACAAAAAATATTACATTTTATTATTGATGATTTCGTTATTATTTAGTTGGTCTTTCACCTTTGCCGGTGATAATGCCAAAAAAATAAATAAATTGAACTGGTCAGAAAAAAATTACACTGTATTAAATAACTTTGTAAATGATTACGGTATAGGCGGAAAATTTTATAACGCCGATCAAAAACCTTATGTTCTTCTCGATTGGGATCAAACATGCGCCCATTTCGATTGCGAAGAAGCTACTATGCGTTATCAACTAGTTAATCTTCGTTTTAAAATGAGTATAGATCATTTCAAAGGATTATTGAAAGACGAAATAAATGGTGTGACTAAATTAAATGAAGAATATAACAATATAGCTTTGAAAGATATTAATGAAGATTTAGTTACTGAATATACTTTCTTATATAATAACTATGTTGGTCTAAAAGGTAAAATGACTTTGGAAGAAATCCAAAAAACTCCTCAATACAACGACTTTATTGCTAAAGTAGCTTTCTTGTATGATGGCTATTGCTCAACAAGCGGTATCGGAGCAGCTTATGGTTATCCTTGGGTTCTTTATCTTTTTGCTGATATGACTATTGATGAAGTTAAAGATTTAGCTAAAGAAGCTATTAAGTACGAATTAGGGAACAAGATAAGTAAACAAAAATGGAATACTCCTGAAGGATTCGAAACCAAAGCCGGATCTATTAGCTATTCTTATAAAACAGGTTTACGTGTACTTCCTGAAATGCAAAATTTAATCGCCGCTTTTACAGATAACGGTATTGAAGTTTTTTTAGTTACAGCTAGTTACAAACATGTTGTTGAAGTATTTTCAGGTGTTGATAATTTCGGTTATAACGTTCCTTCAGATCATGTAATAGGAATGGAATTAGCTGTTAAAGACGGCTTGATTCAACCTCATTACAAAGAAGGCTGGGTTCAAACTCAGGAACAAGGTAAAGTTGAAGCAGTAAATATGAAAATCAAAAAAGAATTAGGAAAGAATTATGATCCTATATTCTCAGCTGCTGACAGTGATGGTGACTTTGAAATGTCAACTCAATTTCCGGGAATGAAATTAACATTAATCTGGAATAGAGTAAAAGGCGGTAATATTGGAAGTATATCGAAAAAAGCTGTTGAACAAGCTAACGAAACAGCTCCAAGATTTATTCTCCAGGGAAGAGATGAAAATTATGGTATGGCAATTCCGTCATCCGAATCAATTTTAATTGGCAAAACTTCTCCTCAGCTGGTTAAATAGTGATAATTCCTGATATACGGGGGGACAAAATCCCCCTGTATTATTTTTAGAAATATGGTAAAAATAAATGAGTAGTAAAGTTATTAATAGCGTAGGTATAGATATAGGGACGACCACATCGCAGGTTATTTTTTCCTCTCTAGAACTTTTAAATACCGCAGCTCCTACTCAAGTGCCCAGATACGAATTTGTTAACAGAAAAATTCTTTACGAAAGTTCTGTCTCTTTTACTCCTCTTAATGATGATGGTTCAATAAACCATGAGTTGTTATCTGAATTAGTAATTGATGAATATAAAAAAGCAGGGTTCGATATTAAAGAAGTTGAAACCGGTGCAATAATAATTACAGGCGAGACTTCGAAAGCTAAAAATGCCAAATCTACTTTAATGAATTTGGCTAATGATCTTGGCGATTTTGTTGTGGCGACTGCAGGACCTCATCTCGAATCCGTTATAGCGGGGAGAGGATCCGGAAGCGCCTCTTATTCAGAAAATAACACTACAACCGTTATTAATATTGATATTGGCGGCGGCACATCCAATTATGTATGTTTTAAAAACGGAAGGGTGATAGATACAAGCTGTGTTAATGTTGGTGGACGTCTTATTCAATTGGATGAAAACGGTAATGTTGTTAAAATATTACCTCCGGCAAAAATTATATTAAAAGCAATTATGCCGGATTATAAAGAAAACTATACTAATTTGACAGTTAAAGATCTGCGCCTTTTTTGCGATACAATGGCCGATCTTATAGCTGAATGTTTAGATACTAAAGAATCCTCCCCTTTACTAAAAGAACTACTTATGACCGATAAGTTGAAAAATGATTATAAGTGTGACACGCTATTTATTTCAGGAGGCGTGGGGGAATGTTATTATAATTATGAAAATTATGAGAATGACAAATATAAATTCGGTGATTTAGGCGTAATGTTTGCCGAAGCATTGAAAAAAAACAGTAAGTTAAATGAATACAATATTTTTAAACCAAATCAGACAATTAGAGCTACCGTAATTGGTGCCGGCACATATACTTTATCCCTTAGCGGAAGTACTATATGGTTAAGTGCCGATCAATTGCCGATTCGAAATCTTCCAGTTATTCATCCCTATTACAATTGGAAAGATGAAGACGGTTATCTATCAGATGAAATTGTAAAAGCTGCACGAAGAATGGACATAGATTTATCCGCGGATGATTACGCAATCTACCTTGAAAAAGATATGCCGGTAACATATAAAGCTGTAACAACCGGTGCTGAAGAATTAACGAAAATTTTTAATACATTTAGAAGCGGTGATAATAAACCAGCTATAGTTTTAACCTATAACGATATTGGAAAAGTTTTGGGAATGGAATTGGCACCAAGATTATTGCATCGTCCCCTGGCAGTAATTGATGAAGTCCTGACCTATGATGGGGATTATATTGATATAGGTAAAAGTTATTTCGGCGGCGAAATTGTGCCGTTAACAGTTAAATCGCTCGCTTTTCCATAAAGATTATGAGGTATAGATGAGATTAAACGTTCAGTTGTTTGGTAAATCTTACAACTTCAAAAGTATAAAAGAGGTTCTGGCAAAAGCAAATGAACTGCGTTCGGGTGACGTGCTTGCCGGTATAGCTGCGGAATCTTCTCAGGAAAGAGTTGCGGCTAAATATATACTGAGCAATATGAAGTTGGAAGATCTTCGTAATAATCCTGTAATCCCTTACGAGGATGATGAAATTACACGCGTAATTCAGGATGCTGTGAACGAAACTTTTTATGAAAAAATTAAAAACTGGACTGTTGGTGAATTAAGAGAATACGTTCTTGCCAATTCCACTAACAGTGAAGATATTGAAAGAATAAGACGCGGACTTACGTCTGAAATGATAGCTGCTTGCGCCAAGTTGATGTCGAATATGGATTTGATTTATGGTGCGAAAAAAATAAAAGTTATTGCTAAAGCTAATTCAACCGTTGGTCTGCCGGGAACTTTCGGTAACCGTTTGCAACCTAATGATCCCCGCGACGATTCCAAAAGTATTACAGCACAGATTTTTGAAGGATTATCCTACGGTTGCGGTGATGTCGTTATAGGAATTAATCCGGTTATTGATTCTCCGGAAAACATTAAAAAATTACTGCATACTACTCAAGATATTATTGACAAATACCAGATACCTACTCAGAATTGTATTTTGGCTCATGTTACCAATCAAATGAAAGCTATTCAGGAAAAAGCTCCTGCCGGATTAATTTTTCAGAGCATAGCCGGTTCACAGAAAGGTAATAACGAATTCGGTATAAGTTTAAGTATTCTTGATGAAGCATATGCATTAGGAAAACAATACTGTAATATAGCGGGTTCAAGCATGATGTATTTTGAAACTGGGCAGGGTAGTGAACTGTCGGCGGATGCTCATTTCGGAGCCGATCAAGTTACTCTCGAAGCTCGTTGTTATGGACTTGCGAAACGTTATAAACCATTTCTTGTTAATACTGTAGTTGGATTTATTGGTCCTGAATATTTGTATGACGGGAAACAAATTACACGTGCCGGACTTGAAGATCACTTTATGGGCAAATTAACCGGAATTCCTATGGGTGCAGACGCCTGCTATACTAACCACGCGGACGCGGATCAAAATACAATTGAAAATTTAACAGTTCTTCTTGCGGCGGCGGGTTGTAATTATGTTATGGGTTTCGCTATGGGTGATGATATCATGTTAAATTATCAGACTACAAGTTTCCACGATACGGCAACAATTAGACAACTCCTAAATCTTCGCCCTGCTCCTGAATTTGAGAAATGGCTGGAGAAAATGGGTTTAATGGCAGATGGAATTTTAACGGCTAAAGCCGGTGATCCATCAATCTTTTCATAAGACTTGGAGTATAAGATGGACAACCAGCAATTGGAATCATTAGTTAAAATAGTTCTAAACGAACTTGAAAATAGAAAAATTATCGGTGCTAAAGCATCTGAAGTGCAATCGGCTGTAAAAAATGTTGTTTCACAGAATAATTCCGATATAGAATTAAATGACCTGGCCGATGAATCAATTAAGAATTGGATAGGGGTAAAATCTCCAAAAAATTCCGATATGTTAAAAGAAATTCGTAAATCAACTGAAGCAAGAATAGGTGTAGGACGTTCGGGAACAAGACCCAGAACATTAACTTTATTAAAGTTCCTGGCCGACCATTCTCTATCGCGAGATACTGTTTTTAAAGAAGTCCCTGAAGAATGGGTTGAGAAAACAGGATTGTTTATAGTTCAAACACAGGCAACGGATAAAGATGAATATTTAACAAGACCGGATTTGGGAAGAAAACTTTTGGAAGAAAGCAGAAAAACTATAATTGAAAAATGTAAGAAAAGTCCTACTGTTCAGATTGTTCTCTCCGACGGATTGAGCACGGACGCATTGACTATGAATTTCGACGAAATATTACCCCCTCTTGTGAAAGGTTTCGAATCAGCGGGCATAAATGTTGGAACGCCTTTCTTTGTGAAATACGGAAGGGTAAAAGTTGAAGATGAAATTGGTGAGATTTTAGATGCGGACGTTGTTGTATTACTGATAGGCGAAAGACCAGGTTTAGGACAATCCGAAAGTATGAGCTCTTATATGGTTTACAGACCTTCGGTAGCAAATACAGTGGAATCGGATAGAACTGTTATTTCCAACATTCATAAACGTGGAACTCCTCCTGTAGAAGCATCTGCAGTTATAGTTGATGTTGTTAAAAAAATGATTGCAAATAAAGCCAGCGGTATTAAACTGGCTAATAACTCTTAAGATAAGGAATGTAATATGGCAACTCTTGATCCCATAAAAGCTAATGTGCTGGCAGTAAGATTAATTTCTTCGGTTGATGCCGGCTTTGCTAAACAATTATCAATTCCCGAAGGGCATCATAGTTTAGGATTGATGACTTGCGATATAGATGATGCTTGTTACGTAGCTATAGATGAGGCTACAAAAATGGCGGACGTTGAAGTAATTTACGCTAAATCATTTTACGCAGGCTCCGCGCACGCATCCGGAAAACTTTCCGGTGAAATAATTGCCATGTTATCTGGGCCTACGCCCGGTGAAGTAGAAGCAGGTTTAAACGCCGCTATAAATTATATTCAGAATGACGCTATTTGGTATTTTGCTAATGAAGAAAATTCAATTACGTTTTTTCCTCACTTAATATCAAGAACAGGATCTTATTTATCTAAAGTAGCAAATATAGTTCCCGGCGAACCGCTGGCTTACCTTATCGCTCCTCCACTAGAAGCAAATTACGCATTGGATCTTGCAATGAAAAGAGCCGATGTTAAAATGGCCAGCTGGTTCGCCCCTCCTTCCGAAACAAACTATTCGGGCGGATTATTAACAGGTACACAAGCGGCTTGTAAAGCTGCGTGCGAGGCATTTCAGGAAGGTGTTCTGGAAGTTGCCGCAGATCCAATTCGTTTTGGATTAAGCGTAAGATAATTCTAAAAGGACTGAATGTTGAATAATTTTAATAATCCATTGGGAATGTCGTTCGGATTTGTTGAAACGAAATCTTTTGTAGGTGCGGTTGAAGCGGCTGACGCTATGGTGAAAACTGCCAAAGTTGAATTGATAAACAATTTTATGATTGGTGCCGCTTATGTTACAGTATTTGTTAAAGGTGATCTTGCCGCATGTCAGGCGGCCGTTGACGCCGGTGCTGTTGCCGCTGAACGAGTCGGGGAATTAATAACTTCACACATAATTGCAAGACCGATTTATGATACTGAATTCCTTGTAGGTTCTTTAATATCCGGAAAAAGTACTAAGCGCGATGTAAAAGAAATAGTTGCTCCTGAAAAAAATGTTAACAAAGGTATTAAAGAAACTGAAGCTAATAATAAAATAAAAGTTAAAAAAAATAAAGTTAATGAAGAGCCGATAAAAACATTAGATACTGGTTTCGTTTCGATTAATGAAAAAATTCTTGATCAGATTAAAAAAGCCGGTGGAACGGGTTTGTTGTCACTTATCGATAAAACAGGCGAAAACAAAACCGAAATTAGATTGGCTTTAAAAAAGCTGCTTGATGAAAATAAAATAGAAAAAGTTGGCACAAAATATTTTGTGAAAAAATGAAACTGATTGTGGTTATAAATAATAAAGGCGGAGTTGGGAAAACTACCAGTGCAGTTAATTTGGCATCATGTTTTTCTTCTTTTGGTAAGAAAACCTTGTTGGTTGATCTTGATCCTTCAGCTTCGGCGTCAGTACATTTGGGGTTTGAAAAAACAAAAATTCAGTTCCCCACTCTGTGCGATTATTTAATTGAAAGGGACAGACCACTTGAATATTTTGTTAGTCGTTATTCTGAAAATTATTTTGTTCTACCCTCAGAATTTTTGTTGGCCGAGTATTACCAGGAAATTCAAGCGGAGGAAGATGTAGAATTTTTAATAAAAAGAGAAGATATAGAAAACAATTACGATATAGTTTTATTCGATTGTCCTCCTAATACCGGAAGTCTTGCTCTTAATGCTCTTTCAATAGCTGATTTCGTACTCATCCCGGTTCAAGCTCAATACAGCTCGGTTGCAGGATTGAATATTACTCTGGATGTTATTGACAAAGTAAATCGTCATTTTAATAAAAATTTGAAAATACTCGGCTTCTTCGCTACTTTTTATGATCGTAGAATAAAAGTTACAGAACGAGTCGTTAATATTCTTAATGAACGTTTTGGCGATAAGGTTTTGAAAAGTACTATCGGCGTTAACAGCAAATTGATTGAAGCGTTTAATGAGCAGGAAACAATTTACCAGTATGCTTCTTCTTCAAAAGGAGCGGAAGACTATAAAAGATTAGCAATAGAATTATTAAATAAAATAAATTGATATATGAACGATTCAGATAAAATAAATAAGAATAAAGAACGAATAATACAAGAATACGTTCCGGGTAAACAGGTTACATTGGCGCATTTAATCGCTCATCCAGGTGAAGACCTTTGTAAAAAAATTGGTGTACCCGCTGTGGACGCAATTGGAATTATGACTTTAACTCCTGGTGAAACGGCTATAATAGCAGGCGATATCGCTCTTAAGGCAGCGAATGTACAAATCGGTTTCTTAGACAGATTTACAGGAGCTCTTGTTATTTATGGAACAGTTGGAGCTGTCGAAGAATCATTAAAAACAGTTAATGATAAATTAGAAAGAATATTGTCATATGCACCTGCACAAATAACGGTTACTTAATTATGGAAAAATTGAAAAATTTTATTTTGATCGGTGGTGTGGGTGTTGGTAAAACTTCCTTGTTCAATTCGCTTCTCGGAATAAAAGGAGAAGCCAATAAAACTCAGGCGATGGTATATCATAATGAAAGTACTGTGGATACACCAGGAGAATTTTTTGATAATCCGCGATTTTATTCCGCGATAATTTGTTCAATGATGGATATCGATACGATTGTGTATGTACATCAATGTAATAACATAGAGCGGAAATTACCTCATGGATTATTTAATATATATGAACCTAAAAACATTATAGGTGTTATCTCTAAAGTAGATTTGCCGGATGCTAATATTGACGAAGTAATAGAATTGTTGCGTGATTACGGAATTAAGAATAAGATTTTTGAAGTGTCTATTTTAGATGAAGAGTCGATAGCAGATTTGAGAAATTATCTCTGCGAGCAGAACGAACAAAATAAAAATGTTGCTTAAATAAGTTTTAAAAAGATACGGGATTAATATGAAAAAGTTAATATCAGCGAGTACAATAAGAGGATGCAAAAAAGGAGATACAATTTACGTGGATAAAAATATTGCTATCCTTACGCCTGAAGCTTTTGATTTGGCTAAAAGATCGAATGTAAACATTGTATTTGGGCAGCAGCCGGATCCCGGTTTGTTATCAAAAGAAAAAGATAACTCGGAAATTGTTGATGAAGTAACTAAAAGAGTGGCGGCTCAATTTAAGGACTTAAACCTCGATGAAGCGACGCTTAAAAAAATAGTTGCCGAAATTATTAAGAAGGAATGCGGCTCTACTAATGATGCCCCTTACGAATATGTTAAAGACTCGTCCGGCTTTAAGGTTGTAAAAGGAAATACAATTAAACTTGGAAGATTTGAAGACGCGGGTAAAGACAAAAATATAGGTTTAACCGACATCATTACCCATCACGACGGTTCTACAATGGCCGCAGGTATGATGTCCTGGAAAAAAGCAGACTCCTTTCCCTGGAAATTAACATACGAAGAAATTGATTATGTAATTGAAGGAGAGTTGGCAATTACAATTAATGGCAAAACCTATAATGGACAGCCTGGCGATGTTTTCTATATCCCAAAAGGAAGCGATATTGTTTTTGGAACCCCATCATCGGTAAAAATTATGTATGTAACTTATCCGGCTAATTGGGCCGAACAAAATTAGAAGGCAATATAATGTCTGAAAAGTTTATAACGGAAACCTATTTACGTGATAATTTCAGTCTTGGCTGGGGCACAGAGTTGCATCTGCCATTAGAAAGCAAACTTACTCCATCCGCTTCTCAATTAATTAATGAGAGAAAGATTAAAGTGAAATTTATGGATGCGGATGGCAGGGTATATGTCCCGAAGGATAAAAGCAATACTATTGAAAATGTAAAAAGAGTTCACCCTCTTACAGACTCCGATCAGAAGCCCGAAGCTCAGATTTGCGGATTATGTAATCAAAAAATTGATAATAAATCCGACGTTTTAACATGGTTGGATTCGGATTCACTGGTTCCGAAAAATCATCCAAGAATTACTTTTCGCGGTAAACTTGATACTATGATTTCATACGCGGTTCTTGTTCAATGTGAGTTTGAAAGTTTTACAGGTGCGCAAATCATTAAAAATTTTATTTCTGATCTCCGTTCATTCATGGGAAATGTTTTAAGATCTGAAGTAAAGAATGAAGAATTACAATCAATACATATGGGCAGTTTGGATGAAAAAACTATTCATATTTTATCCCATAATCCGCTTAAATATTTGGGGCATGACCATATAGTGCCCGAATCTACTTTCGGCAGGTGGGTCGCTTTAATAAATTATCTGAGGGCATTAGTCAGGGAAGCAGAAGTTGCAGCCTCTCAAATATACATTGACCCCGGTATGAAAGTTTTAAGACCGGATATACTGAACGGATTGAACAGATTGAGCAGCGCGTTGTATGTAATTATGATTATGATAATTATATCAGACAATAATGGCGAAATAAAATTGCCTGAAGAGAATTTAAAATGAATTTAATTGAGACTTGTAAAAATAGATGTTTTCAAAACCCAAGAAGAGTGGTTTTTCCGGATTCTAAGGACGGCAGAGTATTAAATGCCGCCAAAATTTTAATAGATGCAAAAATTGCCGAACCGATATTAATTGGCGGACCTTTTGAACTAAGAGAAGAAGCCGATAAACATAAAATATCTACACGAGGAATGAGTTTATTAGCTCCTCAGCAGTGTAAAGATTTAAAGCAATACGCCAGACAATTATTTGAAGCGAGAAAACATAAGGGGCTTACATTAGAAAAAGCAGAAGAGCAGCTTCTTAATCCCCTATATTTCGGGGCGAGTTTAGTGAAAAATAATGCCGCTGATTTGTGTATCGCCGGAAATTTATCCACTACCGCCGATGTATTAAGAGCTGCAATTCAGGTAATTGGATTGCAGGAAGGTATTGAAACAGTTTCAAGTTTTTTCTTGATGCTTTCCTCTGATGGAGAAAAAGTGTTCGCTTTCGCAGATTGCGCAGTAGTTCCCGAACCTACGGCAGAGCAACTTTCAGATATCGCTTATACAACTGCCTCGAACTATAACAACATTTTATCGGCGGTACCAAAAGCGGCAATGTTATCGTTTTCAACAAAAGGCAGCGCGGATCATCCTACGGTTGAAAAAATTAGAAATGCTGTTTCAATTTCCAATCAAAAGTATCCCGAATTAATTTTGGATGGTGAGTTTCAATTTGATGCGGCTTTTGTACCCGCGGTAGGTAAACAAAAAGCGCCGGGTAGTAGAATTCAAGGAGACGCAAATGTATTTATATTTCCTTCTCTTGAAGCAGGAAATATTGGTTATAAAATTGCACAAAGATTAGGCGGTTACATGGCTCTGGGACCTTTCATTCAAGGCCTTAAAAATCCGATGCACGATCTTTCAAGAGGATGCAGTGTTGAAGATATAGTTAACAGCGCAATTATTTCGTCTTGTATGATAAATTAGATAACATCAAATACTAATAACAATAAAAGGATAATTCTATGGAAGCACTTGGAATGATTGAGACCAGAGGATTGATTGGTCTTATCGAGGCGTCCGATGCTATGGTAAAAGCAGCAAGAGTAAAACTTGTAGGCTGGGAAAAAATTGGAAGTGGTTATGTTACCGCATCAGTTAGAGGTGATGTTGCCGCATGTAAAGCTGCAACAGATGCAGGCGCCGCGGCAGCTCAACGAGTCGGAGAATTAGTAGCGGTACATGTTATTCCACGCCCTCACGGAGATCTTGAAGACATATTTAAAATAAAAACTGATATCAATAACTTAAAATAATGGAGTATTAAAATGGAAGCATTAGGAATGATTGAAACCAAAGGATTGGTCGGTCTTATAGAAGCATCTGACGCTATGGTTAAAGCGGCTAGAGTTCAATTAGTTGGATATCAACAGATTGGCGGCGGTTTTGTTACAGCTTTAGTAAGAGGTGACGTTGCTGCTTGTAAAGCTGCTACAGATGCAGGCGCTGCTGCAGCTCAAAGAGTTGGTGAATTAGTTGCGGTTCATGTTATACCACGCCCTCATGGAGATCTTGAAGAGATATTCAGTATTGCTGTAAGAGGCGAAATAAAATAAGCCGAAAAATAATATTGATGAGATGTTCGGTTTGTTATGATTCTTTTAATTGAAAATTAATTAGAAATGAGTGAACTATGGAAATAGCAAAAGTTATTGGGAATGTTGTAGCTACCGTTAAAATGGAAAATATGGGCAACGGTAAACTACTCCTGGTGCGTGCTATCGATGAACATTGTAATCTTATCGGTCCTCCCCAGGTGGCTTTTGATATAATCGGAGCTGGGGAGGATGAGATAGTTTTATTGATAAGAGGAAGTTCGGCAAGAGCTTCACTCGAAAACAAATCGACTGTCGATTTAAATATTGTTGGAATTGTTGATTCGGTTCGCGCGGATGGGAAAATGATTTATAACAAGCATGAACCTAATAAAAAGGAAAAGTAACATGGAATTGAATGCAAGTGATATCGCCAAAATAGTGGAGAGTGTTGTCCGTAAAATGAATGAAAATCCACAAAGTAGATCTACAGGAAGATATCCTTTGGGCATATTTGAAACTCTCGATGAAGCCGTTGAAGAAGCGCATAGAGCTCAAAAGAAAATAAGAAATCTCGAATTACGAAAAAATATAATAGACGCTCTGAGAAAGGCCGCAGTTGAACATTCAAGAGAATTGGCAGAATTAGCCGTTCAAGAAACAGGCATGGGAAGAATTGAAGATAAATATAACAAAAATATTTTGCAGGCTTACGCTACTCCTGGAATAGAAGTACTTGATCCGCAGGCTGTTTCGGGAGATCATGGTTTAACTTTAATCGAGAATGCTCCTTGGGGAGTAATCGCGTCTGTTACTCCATCAACAAATCCGGCAGCCACTGTAATAAATAATAGTATAAGTATGATAGCGGCAGGTAACGCAATTGTGTTTTCACCTCATCCGGCAGCAAAAAAAACTTCTCAGAGAGCTATAACTATTCTAAACGAGGCAGTTGTAAAAGTTGGTGGTCCCTCAAATTTAATGGTCTGTGTGGCGGAACCTAGTATTGAAGTTGCGCAAACATTGTTTAAATATCCCGGTATAAATCTATTAGTAGTTACCGGAGGTGATGCGGTTATACATGCGGCCAGAAAAATTACTGATAAAAGGCTGATTGCCGCCGGTGCTGGAAATCCGCCAGCAGTTGTGGATGAAACAGCCGATATCCCGCACGCTGCAAGATCGTTAGTGTTCGGAGCTTCATTCGATAATAATATTATCTGCGTTGATGAGAAAGAGATAATTGTTGTCGATAAGGTAGCCGATCAATTAAAAAGCGAGATGAAAAAAAATAACGCTTTTGAGTTAAGTGCCTCACAGGCGGAAGAATTAGCTAAAGTAATATTAATTAATTATCCGGGTCCTAATCCCGAGATTAATAGAAAATTTGTTGGCAGAAATGCAAAACTATTTGCCGACGCGATTGGATTGAATGTTCCGGAAGAAACAAAATTATTATTCGTAGAAACCGATAAAAACCATCCATTCGCCCAAATTGAATTAATGATGCCTGTTATTTCAGTGGTTCGCGCTCGTAATGCTGATGAAGCAATCGATTTGGGTATCGAGCTGGAACATGGATTAAAACACACTGCTTCTATGTACTCAAAAAATATAGATAATCTTCACAGAATGGCCAGTGAAGTTAATACAAGTATCTTTGTTAAAAACGGTCCTAATCTGGCCGGGTTAGGTTATGGCGGTGAAGGTTGGACAACAATGACTATTTCAACCCCGACCGGTGAAGGTGTGACGAATGCTAAATCATTCGTTAGATTGAGAAGATGCGCTTTGGTTGATCATTTTAGGATAATATAATTTGTGAATATATTGAATACGCGAGTGGAATTTGTTAACGCTCAGCTCAAAAAAATAGAAGAAATTATTAACTCAGAGGAACCGGTTCAAATAAAATCTGATTTTAAAGTTGGTGTTGATCTCGGTACCTCTAATGTTGTTGTTATGGTTATTGATAGCGAAGGAATTCCTGTTGCCGCTTTTCTGGAATGGGCCGATGTTGTAAGAGACGGAATTGTGTTTGATTTTTGGAACGCTGTTAGGATAGTAAAATCTCTGATTTCAAAAGCGGAGAGAAAATGCAATATTAGTATTAAGTATATTTCAACTTCATACCCTCCGGGAACAGATCCATATACTTCAATAAACGTAATTAAATCGGCCGGATTTGAAATTGGAAATGTTGTTGACGAGCCTTCAAGTTTTGCCACATTGCTAAATCTGTTTGATGGAGCGGTGGTTGATATTGGCGGCGGTACTACTGGAATATCGGTAGTAAAAAATGGTAAAATTATCTATACGGCGGATGAACCAACAGGCGGCAAACATGTTTCTTTAACTATCGCTGGTAATCAGAAAATTACTTTGGAAGAGGCAGACATTATTAAACGAAGCGAGAGAGCGGCGGATTTAAAAGCTATTGTATTTCCTGTTTTTGAAAAGATGACAGATATAGTTAGTAAGCATTTAATTGGTAATGATGTGGAAAAAATATTTCTTACCGGAGGAACTTGTTGTTTCCCGGGAATTAAAGAAATATTTATGAGAGAGTTTCCTGATAAAGAAATAATACTTCCTTACAATCCCCTTTATTCAACCCCATTTTCAATAGCTTCATATAAAAATCACCTGGATATAGAGAAATAATTATGGATAAAATAACTACGCTAAAATTAATACGTGACGGTGGTGTGGTTGGAGCCGGTGGCGGAGGTTTTCCAACTTATGTAAAATTGAACTCCAATGTTGAACACATTATTGCTAATGGGGTTGAGTGTGAACCGCTTTTGTATAAAGATCGTGAAGTGATGCTTCAGGAATCTGAAAAAATGATAAAAGGATTGGAAATTGCTCGCGAACTTACGGGTGCTTCCAAAGTTACAATAGCAATAAAACGTAAAAACCAGGATGTCGCTAATTTTTTAGCTCCAATGGCAAAGCAGCATGGAATGGATATTTTTTTGATGGAAAACGTTTATCCAGCGGGGGATGAATATATAATTGTTTATGATGTTACGGGCAAAAGAATTCCTCCGGGCGGAATTCCTCTTAATGTTGGCTGTGTTGTAGATAATGTTGAGACGTTGGTAAACATAACAAACGCTGTTTATAATGAGCCGGTTACTGAAAAATACCTTACAATAACGGGCGAAGTAAAAGAGGCGGTAACGGTAAAAGTACCCGTTGGCACAAGTTTTAAACAATGTATCGATTTAGCCGGCGGATTTACTATTGATGATCCGGTGATTGTTACAGGCGGCGTTATGATGGGCGGTATAGAAACCGACTTTTCTCTGCCGGTTTCCAAAACTAACGGTGCGCTGATTGTATTACCAAAAAATCATTCATTGATAAAACGTAAAACTGCGCCTATGAATGTAATCAATAAAATTGGTCATTCAGCTTGTGATCAGTGCTCATTTTGTACTCAACTTTGTCCGCGTTATATTCTCGGATACCCAATTCAGCCGCATCTCGTAATGAGAAGTTTGCAAATGACTGGTGATGAAAAAGAAAGACTTAGTTATTGGGCAACCTATTGCTGCGAATGTAATATATGTTCGTTGTTCGCCTGTCCGGAAAAATTAGATCCAAAAAATATCTGTGTCGATAATAAAAAAAGACTCAGAAACGAAAAGAAAGGATTCAGCAAAGAAGAATTAAATAATGTTTTTAGAGATGTTCATCCTGTTAGAAACGAAAGGGAAATTCCAATCTCAATATTATATCAACGGCTTGGGGTAAAACCATACGATAGGAAAGCTCATTACATAGAAAATGGAAAATCGATTGATAATGTTATAATTCCATTGATTAATAATATGGGATCCAATGCCTCCGCAATTGTTAAAGTTGGTGAGCTGGTGAAAAAAGGATCTGTAATCGGGTCGGTGCCCGAAGATAAAATGGGAACTCCGGTTCATTCAAGCATTGATGGAAAAGTTACAAAAATTACAGATACATCTATCTATATATCATCAAATATATAAGAGAGGAATATAAGGGAATGAAAGCTGCAATTGGTTTAGTAGAACTGTCGAGCATAGCTATAGGAATTGAAGTATCTGACGCGATGATTAAAAGAGCTGATATTGAAATTGTAGTAAATAGAACTATCTGCCCGGGCAAATATATGGTATTAATTGGAGGTGACGTAGACGCGGTAAACGCTAGTGTTGAAACCGGAATAGAAGTCGGTGGTGAGGAAGTAGTTGATCATTTTATTATTCCTAATGTGCATCCGGATATTTTCCCTGCGATAAGCGGTTTGAATTCGGGAGTGGAATTAAATGCGCTGGGAGTGATTGAAACTTTTTCGGTAGCCTCAATAATAGAGGCCGCGGACGCCGCAGTAAAAGCCGCTCCAATTAAATTAATAACAGTTTATTTGGCCATGGCAATCGGTGGAAAAGGTTACGTTATGTTTACGGGTGATGTGGGTTCCGTTCAAGCTGCTGTTCAAGCTGGTGTGAATGTAGTTAAAAAAAGAGGTTTACTGGTTCAAAAGGTTGTTATTCCATCCCCTCGAAAAGAAGTTTTATCCCAATGGATTTAACCGATCGGAATTTTAGTTTCTTACTGTAGTTTCGGATCACTAATTATAAGTAAAGGTAGTTAAAAAAATGAGAAAATCTATTAAAGGAAAACTTATAGGCTATATTTTGCCTGTAATATTTGTCTTAATGACGGGGTCAACTTTCCTTGTGATATCTATAGTGCGAACAACAGTAAAGGAATCCAGCTATAGCAATACTCTTGAAACGGTTTTAAGACACGCCGAGGAATTTAATACTTCCGCGAAAAAAAGCATTGATCAGTTAAAAACAATGGCCGGTACTTTGACTGTTTTAAAAACAGACAGAGAAACAGCAATAAAAATACTTGAAAAATTTTCTTCTGAGAATGATGATTTTATTGGTAATGGCCTGGGGTATGAACCAAATAAATTTGATGGACGTGATAAAGATTTTATTAACTCTGAATATTCCGACAGCACCGGCAGGTTTATTCCTTATATCAATAAGTTTGACGGAACAATTAAAATAGAACCTTTAACAGATTATGATAGTGAAGAATCTACCTGGTATTCCGTTCCTAAGAATACTATGAAAGAATATGTAACTGAACCATATCTTTATAATAATAAACTGATGCTTACTTATTCGGCTCCAATTGTTATTAATAAAGAATTTGTTGGTGTAGTTACAACTGATGTGGCCTTGGATTATATGGATAAGGTAGTTTCTCAGATTAAAATTTTGGAGACTGGCAAATCTTTTCTATTAAGTAGAGAAGGTGTTTTTGTTTCGTTCGAGGATAAAAGCCTTATTGGTAAAAAGAAAATTACCGATTTTAATATTAAGGCTTATTCCGATTTGATTGACTCGGTGAATAGTGGTAAATCAGGATTTATGGCAACTGAAGATTTAATTAATCATGAAAAAGTAATTGTCTTCTATTCGCCGATTAAAACTTTAGGTTATGCAATGGTTATTTCAGTTCCAGAATCTGAAATATTTGCAGATGTAAATGCTTTAACATGGACACAAATTGTGATTGTACTTATCGCCTTATTTATTATTGCCGTAGTAATTTATATGATTTCTCAAAAAATAAGCTCTCCTTTAATTAAAGTGAAAGAACTTACAGAAAAATTGACCGACGGACACACTGGAATGAGAGCCGAAGTTACGAGCGATGATGAAGTTGGTGAAATGGCAAGTGCTCTGAACAACTATATTGAAAAGATTGAGATGTTTACTACACAGATTGATCAATGCGCAAGGGGCGAAGAAGTTGATTTGGAATATTTTAAAGATTACAAACAAACCGATACTTTAACCAAAAGTCTTCATAATTTGATAGTAATTCTAAATCACTTTGTTAAAGATTTCAACGATGTGGGTCTAAAGGTCGCTAAAGGTCAATTAACAGAGAGAGTCGATTTAGATAAATTTTCAGGCGCATATAAAAATATTGCGCGCAGTTATAACGACGTTTTGGATGGCGTTGTTTATGCTTTTAATGAAGGGATGAAAACTCTAAATGAGATGGCATCCGGTAATTTAACCTCACGTATGACCGGAAATTTTTACGGCGACTTTAAAGATTTTCAAAATAATATTAATTATCTCGGAACCGAGTTGGAGAATTTAGTTAGAAAAGTAGATGAAGCCGTAGAAACATTATCCGTTTCCAGCGATCAAATTTCGTCTAGTATTTCGGAATTAGAAGCCACAGCCGAAGAACAAAGCATACAGATAAACGAAATGACAACAGCAATAGGTGAAATGGCTAAAACATCCATGATAACAGCACAAAATGCAGCTTATGCAGCGGATTCATCGCAGGGCATTATGGATCTTGCCATTAAGGGGGGAGATAATGTTCGCGAAACTATGACGGGAATGAGTAATATTTCTAATGTTGTTAAAGAAGCAGCCAACACAATTGATAATCTTAGTAAAAGCAGCCTTGAGATAAGTGATATTGTTGATGTTATTGGAGATGTTGCAGATCAAACAAATCTGCTCGCAATCAATGCTGCAATTGAAGCCTCCAACGCCGGAGAACAAGGAAAAGGTTTTGCGGTTGTGGCTGACCATGTAAGAAAATTATCCGAGAAAACTTCTGTGGCCACTAAAAATATTATTTTAATGATAAATAAAATTCAATCCGATACTAAAGCCGTTGTAAATTCGATAAATATTGGGGAAAAAGAAACAGCTAAAGGATTATCCCTTGTCTACAAGTCTGAAGAATCTCTAAAAAATATTATTCAAGGAGCAAACAGAGGATCAGATCTGATTGGTCAAGTGGCAGCGGCGAATGAACAACAATCTTCTACAGCGGAAGAAGTGAGTAAAAATATTGAGAATATTAATATTTCTGTAAATGAATTTAGTAATGGTGTTCATCAGATTGCACAAGCCACAGAGGTTATGAAAAATCTTACCGAACATTTACAAAGTTTAGTAAAGAAATTTCGCATTAATAAAGACAACAACTATAGCTGAGAACTTAATATTTTCCAGGTAAAATATTTAAAAACTGGACTCATTTTCCTTTAACATAATCAGCGTTGATTATATCTTTCGAAAAGTAAGTTTAAGGGTATTTAATAATTTTTTGGAATGTCCTATCTATATCATTTTTATGAAATTATGTTCACAAGTATAAGAGTTGATTAATTAGAAAGTTGTTTTATTAATTGTAATGATACGGTTCACCTTAAATTTAAAATAATTTACCACATAAAGAAGATGTTCACCGGGTACAGAATAATCCAAAAAATCATTTAACATCCGCTTAAATCCAACACCTATTTGACTACTAAACTTTAGAGTGCAAATTTTAACATTATATCCCCCGAATGGGTGATGTTGCTGGCTTAGTAATAAACTATTTTTATTTCCGTAAAAAAAAATTGGCACTAATAACAATTAACTAATCATTAAACCGGGAGAAAATTTAATGACTAATGAATATGATGTGATTGTTGTCGGAGGCGGACATAATGGTCTTACCGCAGCGTGTTATTTACAGAAAGCCGGCAAAAAAGTTCTAGTACTCGAACGATTGGAGAAAGCCGGCGGAGGTGTTTGGACAGAAGAGGCAACTTTGCCGGGATTCAAACATAATCTTGCATCACTTTTTCACGGGATTCTACACCTAGGCCCAGTTTACAAAGATCTTCAATTAGAAAAATACGGCGCCGAATATATTTGGCCGGATGCTCAGGTAGCTGCGGTTTTTACGGACGGCCGGTGTCTTGTATTTTATCGTGATCTCGAAAAAACCTGCAATGAAATCGCTCGTTTCTCTAAAAAAGACGCTGAAACATACAGACGATTGGCCACTAATTTTCAGGTTGTGGTTGATAATTTGATAGGCCCATGGTTTTTTAATCCACCACAGCCCACTTCGCTTTCAGCAACGGCTATGGAAACCAGCGTGGAAGGGTTAAATATGCTTAGAATGCAGCTGTCTAGTCCAAAGAATATTATTAATGAGTTGTTCGAATCAAATGAACTCAAATCATTTCTGCTGGCTTTTATAAAAGAATTTGGCGGTTCACCCGATACATTAGGGTTTGGTGTGTTTGTTCCTATGATGTTGGGTGAAACTCATGAACCTCACGGATGGGCAATATGTAAAGGTGGATCCGGTAATCTTGCACAAGCATTTGTAAACTGTCTTGAAGATAATGGCGGTGCTGTAAAAACGAATGCACATGTAAAAAGAATTATTGTGGATGGACAAAGAGCAACAGGTGTTGAACTTGAAGATGGTACAATAATAAACGCGAATGAAATGGTGATAACAAATCTTGAACCTCATCAAACATTTTTAAAACTGATTGGTGAAGACAAACTGGATCCTTCGTTTACTAATTCGGTGAAACGATTCCGTCACGAAGAGGCTATACTATTTACTACTCACCTGGCACTGGATGAACCACTGAAATGGAAATGTTCTGAGTTTAATCCAGATGTTAATCGTTGTCTCGGTGTATTACTAGTAGATAATCCACAAGAGTTATATGATGATTTTGCAGATATTTCAAAACGTAATCTTCCCGAGTATCCACGAATGTTTACAGCTTACCCTTCAGCCATTGATCCCAGTCAGGCACCCGAGGGCAAAGGAACGGCTATGGGCTGGCAGTATGTGCCTTACAATTTAAGAGACAAAGGGCCCGAAGGATGGAAAGAGGTTAGAGAAAGTTTTGCTCAAAGATGTATTGATGTATGGAGCAAATACGTGGATAATATGGATACTGCGCTTCTTAAGACTTATATCATGTCTCCAGTGGATACTGAAAATAAATGGATATCTATGGTACAAGGAGGATTTAACCATGGAGAAATGACGCAGGACCAGTTAACAATTATGCGTCCGTTTGTTGAATGTTCGCCTTATAAAACACCATTTAAAAACCTATATATGTGCGGTGCAAGCACACATCCCAGCGGAAGTGTCGGCGGCGCATGTGGTTATAACGCAGTGCAGGTAATTGCGGAAGATATTAAAATGAAGAAAAAATGGTGGGAATAACTAATAATTGTTCTTGTTCTCGGAGATAATATGAAATTGACAATAATATCTGATAAAGGAAGTCCTATGATGGTTGTTACTAAGGTGGCTCGCAAAGGGGACTCTCTGGAAGTAACTGGACAAATGATGGGCGCATGGCCTTCAAAAATGTATATTACACCAAAAGAGTTTTGGACCTGCGTACTTATTGCTTTTAGTCCGGGCGTAATCTTGTATTTATTAGCTTATCCTTTTATACTAATTAAAAGTCTATTTAAAGGTAAAGAAATAAAGAAATAAATTTACTGGGTACTGGTTTTGCAAACTGGTGCCCGGTTAAATCTTAACGTTTGTCGGTTTTTTGAAACTTGGGATTTTAGTCTTAATGAATTATTTTAAACACAACAATTTTTAAATTGATTTCGAGTTCTTAATTAAAATTTTATTTTGTTCAGCAGGTTAAATAAACCGAATGATTATTGAAAAGAACTTAACCGATAGAAATGATATTCTATTACATCTAAACGAGATGATTTGTTCATTTTCGAAAAAATCGGATTTTCATGAAGTTGAGCAGGAATTTTTTGATACAATTTCTTCAATTATACCCGCGCATGCAACTGCCCTTTATTTCTTTAAGTCTTCAAAGTACCATCCTGTTTATATAAGTGGTCTGGGAGTTGATAATGACTTTTTATCATATTATGAAAAAAAAGGACGTGAAGTTGACCCTTTAAGAAATTGGATAATGAGTAAACACTCTCCAAACCAATCCCAATTATTATTAGGATTAAAAGGATGGCAGCATCATCCTGTTTATAATGTGGTTAAAACGGCTTCAATTGATTTTGCTATGCAGGCTCCGATTATGAACGGGGAAGATATTCTTGGAACAATCAATTTCGGCAGAGAGTTATCCGAGGGTCCGTTTCAAAAACATGATTTGCATACTATTTCAATTCTTAGTCATTTTCTCGGTCTGGCGATTATTAATTCATACATGCCTAACAACAGCGTTTTGTTTAATAGCAACTTCTACAATTCAATTGATAATATGAAACAGGGAATGGTTATAACTGATAAAGATTATTCTATTGATTATGCGAACAATTCGGCTAAAGGAGCGATAATTCGTCACTTCCTATCAGAAGAACCCGAAAAAGAATTTTCGAATCTGCTTAAAGAAGTTTCAACAGAGAATACAAATAAAAAAAATGAACTCGTTAATAATCTGTCCCTTCGTTCATGTCCTATGCCCGGATCTAGTAAACGGCAAACAATTGTATTTATCGATGAAAATCCACCTCCAATTTTGAACAACTCGTTACGATCATTATTTACTCAACGTGAAATTGATGTATTGCTGCTCGTCGAAAGAGGAATGAAAAATAAAGGCATAGCCGAAAAATTAGGTATAACGGTTAACACGGTTAAAAGACACCTTGATAATATGTTTGTGAAGTTTAACGTAAATTCACGTACAAAACTGATTTCCAAGTTTTACTACCTGAACAATCAAAAATAAAACCTCACTTAAGTATTGTTAAGACTTTTCCAGCTAAAATCTATTTTAAAAATAATTTCAGCAATAGTTCAAAAAACCCCGATTGAAATTTAATCCCAAAATTCTATAAAAATATTAACAATTGATTTATTTGATTATTCTGTTAAATTGTCCCCAAGGTTTTTCTTCAGGGACGTTAAATAGTTAAGTTACTTCCAGCAAAACATTTATTCCGCGCTATTCAACTGCAGTATTCTCTTTTACGCGCTTTAATCGACTAGACAAATATGAATCGATAAAGTAGATCGATAAAACGGAATTAATACTTTATTGTGATTTTATAATACTGTGAATGTTGTTCAATAGGAAGATCTTCTGAGAAACAGCGAGTCAAGTTGAGTTCAAATGAGTTATGGGGGTGTTGAGGACAATTGTTCATTGGAATTCCATTCAAATATAATTGTAATGCAGCATCTAAAATAGAAGATTAAATCGATATCATTTTCCCAAAGTGTAGTCTATAATAAACTAATAGTTTAATAAAATTATAGAGGGCGTTATGATACAAGATCCAAATAAAAACTCCATTGATAATATTCGCGAGGCAATCCAACTGTTAAAAGACCTGGCAAAATTTTGTCCGGATATAAATGAACTGCCGACCTTTGCTATGGAATTGAAAAAGCTTGATCGTTTAACTTCCGATGAGGAGGGAATAAAAAACAAATTTCAGGTAGGTGATAGTGAAGAATTGGGCGACTCCCAGGCGGAAACTGAACGTATACTTGGGTTTCTGGGACCCAGTTATATCGTTTTAAGGGATGATATAGTGGTCAGTAATCGGAAGTTGGATCGTAATAATTGTGATGACATGCGATTACTTCTACGGTTGGCAATAGTTTTATGGCACGAAGCCCATCACTGGAACGACTGGGTGGATGGACCACTTCAAGATGTTGAACTTGAAATGATGGAAAAACTTATCGAATGTTTAGAAAACAGTGATTTCCCATGCGCTTCAAATTTGGTAAGTTATTTAAGATCAGAAGCTATTCCCGATAATAAAGATCAAAAAAAGAAGGAGGGAACCGGGTTCTGGAATTGGATGAAAAAATGGGTATTCGCCCGCGGCTCTGTCCTTTTAATTTTGGTTCTTATTATACTCGCTCTTACAATCGGTACCGGTGGAACTATTTGGATATTTCTTTTAAAAGGATTAATTATCGCCGGATTGATCATTTTATATCTATGGCTAAGATCCATATTATGTCCACCGTTTACAATATGGAAAAAAGTTGTTACTGAAAAATTAGTGTGGCTGTGGAAGTTGGTTGAAAGACACTTTGAATGGTGGGAAGAAAAAGTAGATCGTATTGAATATTGGGAGGAGAGGCAAGTATCCAGACAGCGCAGAGTAAGGCGTGATAAATGTACCACATGGCCATATGGAACTCAGTGGATGTGTAAACTTGGAAGTTATATTTGGGTTATAATAGTTGAAATAGTAACAATATTTGTAAAAGTAGTTAACACTGTAGTAAAATATATCCTAGTTGTAATACATATTCTGATAATGATCCCTGTTTCTATAGTTATGATAGTTGTTGCTTGGGTGCCCAAAATAATATTTTTATGTTAAAGACTAAACAAAACAGAATGAGCTCTGTAAAAATTATTTTTTTTAATGGCAGTAGAGAGTTGTTGATTAAAATATTTAGCTTTGAGTAGTCCATTATATATTATTTTGGAAGTACGGTTTATATTTAAACGGCTATCAATGAAATATGGGTTTAATAAATGGAGCAGAATGATCTAAAAGAATACAGATATAATGGCGCTCGTTCATTAATATTATTGCACAAAAATCACCTGAATTCTTTTTTAAAGACTTGGCGCGAGGCAAAAAGTTTTAATATAGCTTTGCCCGAAACTGAAGACTCTGATTATAAATCACTGGAAACACTGCTTATCCATGTGCTAAGATCGGCGCGTGGGTATATGATATGGATGTGCGATAAATTAAATCTTGCTGATCCGGAAATTAATACTGTTCCGGAAATCCATAATATTGATAGCGAAGCAGATGAATATCTAAAACATCTTCTGGCAAAATGGGCTTTACCGCTTACTGAAATTGAAGAAAGCAGGTTTAACAATCCAACTTATACATCAAATTGGGGAGTTGAATATTGTATTGACGCTATGCTAGAGCATGCGGTTATGCATCCTATCCGGCACGAATTTCAATTAAGAAATTTGATGCGGCTACGCCAAAAATATATTTTATAAACTATTGTACCGAACCTTCGTAATCATTATGATAATTCGCCGGGAGATCTGGGTTATGTGTTAACATATACAAATATTAATAATACCAATGGGTTTAAAGCATCATTATTCTTCATTTTGATTTATAGACACTTTTTTATAGATTATTATCCATATGGAATCACAGCCTAAAATTGCAAATAGTATCTACGACTCTTTTCTCTCCGCTTTGGTTACTGGCAATAAAATAACGTGTAAAAAAATTGTAAAAGAGCTTTTAAATGATGATATACCTCTCCGTGAACTTTATATCGAGTATTTCCAAAAGTCACTTTACGAGATTGGTAGTTTATGGGAGCACAACAGGATATCAGTAGCTGTGGAACATGTTGCTACTGGGATTATCGAACAACTTATGAGTTTTGTATATCCTCTGCTTTTTGAAGATACTGATAAAGATAAAAAAGTTTTAGTTAGTTGTATTGCTAATGAGTATCACCAGGTTGGCGCTAAAATGGTATGCGATATTTTCGAAATGAATGGATGGGACTCTTATTTTGTAGGATCAAATATACAAATTGAAGATTTAATCGATATGATTGGAGAAAAGCAACCCGATATCGTAGGACTTTCTATAAGTATTTATTTTAACATACCGGTTTTGTTAAATACCATAAAGTATATTAAAAATAATTTTCCTGAGGTGGAAATAATTATCGGCGGACAAGCAACAAAATTTATAAAACCGGCTGAAATCGCTAAATATAAGCACACACGAATTGTGAATGATATTTTTGAACTAGAGCAATTAATTAGAATTTAATGACGAATGAAATCAAAAAAATTACACAACAAACTGCTTGATTACCTGTTAAATAAATCAGGGGTTTTGATTTTTGAATTAAGTCCTTCTTTCGATATCATTAACCTCAATCCGGCTGCTCTTAAAACTTTTGGTCACGGATTGATAGGCAAAAAATTTACCGATTCTATTATCTCCTTTGTAGAAACCTTTGATATTAAAAATGCATTTAAAAATTCTATATCCGTTAATTTATCTATCGGAACACTTTCGGGATTACCCGATACATTTATGTTTGATTTTGAGAAAGATGGTGATGAGTATTTTATTGTTGCCGAAAGAAATCATGAAGAATTGGATTTATTAAAAAATTCGCTTCTGGAATCCAACAAAGAATTGAGCACAAGTTTACGCGAGCTCAGTAAACTAAACGGCAAACTTAAAAAATTGAATGAAATTAAAAATGAATTTCTCGGAACCGCCGCGCACGATTTGAGAAACCCTATCGGATATATCAACAACTACATAGATTTGATATTGAATGAAAGTATGTCAGAAGAAGATATTCGACAAATACTTGTTGAAATAAAAGATATTTCAAAATTCGCATTTATACTTATTAATGATTTACTTGATTATTCGGCTATTGAATCGGGAAATGTTAGACTTGATTTACAAAAAACTGATACGCGCCAATTTTTAAAGTCTGTTATAAAAGGTAACATTTACATTGCTAAAGCAAAAAAAATAAAATTACAACTATCTTTATCAGAAGAATGCCCAAGTATAACAATTGATAATAATAAAATAAAACAAGTGCTCAACAATCTTATCGGCAACGCCATTAAATACTCAGAAAATGGTAAAATTGTAGAAGTTTTCCAAAGCTCAGAAAATGGTTTCATAACTCTTGGTGTGAAAGATTTTGGGATAGGAATTTCAAAAGATGATATGTTCAAAATATTTAAACCATTCGAAAAAATCGGGAACGGAGGAACGTTGGGTGAAAAATCAACCGGGCTGGGTCTTGCGATAGTGAAAAGAATAATTGAGGCTCACAAAGGAAAAATTGAAGTATTTAGCGAACTTGGTAGGGGCACCACTTTCTATATTCATTTACCAAAAGAGATAAAATGGACAAAAAACAACTGATTAGTTCGGCAGAAAAACTGGTTCAACCATCAAAAAATACCTTTGACGAATATGAATCTAAAAAAGATATGTTGGCTGAAAAGATGAATCAAATAATGATCAAAAGAAACGATATTAAAAAGATGGTAGGTGATAATATAAGTATGATGGAAGACAATCACAGAAATCATGCGCGATTTATGGCTTCTCTATTCCGATCTTACAACGCGGAAATATTTGTCGATACCGTATTATGGGTTTACAGAGCGTACCGATCGCATGGTTTTAGTTTAATTTATTGGCCCGCCCAGCTGGATAGCTGGCTAAGTATTATGAAATCCGAATTAAATTCCAGTACATATAATGAGATTTATCCATTTTATAATTGGATGATCATTAATCAGGCATATTTTGTTGAATTATCAGATCATAAGTTAGATGAAATGGGTGAATCGCTTAAACATTAAATCCAGCGATATAGATCAAACTATGTAAAAACCTCAAGCTAAAGTTAGTAGTTACCCTTTTTACCGATATAATAATCCACCAACGTCATGAACATTTAATCCGATTACATAAATAACAGAAAGTTTGCAATACACTTTAAATGTAACTATAAAGATTTACAATGCACCCGGTTAGGAATTTGCGATCCTTGAAAATAAAAAAAACAATAAACAAGTAAGTTAAGTATAACATTTAACACAAATAAATTTCAGAAAGGGATTTGTATTTATTCATTATAAGCAGATAAATATGGAACGACAAAAAAACGACGCTGATTAAATGTAAAAAACAAATAGAAAGTATACATGATTATTCCTTTCACACTTTTACAAAAGAGGGTATTATATTTGATTTCATACTAAGAAGAATGTATATTCTAAAATATCAGCCTTGATATACCCAATTGATAGTATATTAAATTTTAATCAGTCGATTCAAATATTGATTTAAAACGTTGCATATTACAAACATTATGGCATATTTGAATTCACTCCCTATTTTGATAAGTGCCACCAGATCTAAAAATGTGTATCAATAATTGATTTTTTTTACATAACCGTCTGTTTTATTTTATCAATATCTTTTATATTAATAATTAGCGTCAATAAGTGAGGAAAAATACGCATGAAAAATTTTTCAATTCTGATTATATCGTTTTTATTGTGGACTGATTTATACTCACAAAACTGCTTTGACGCTGCAAATGTATATTCTTTTGAATTTAACGGCGTTCAATACGATATAGTAAAAGAAAACAAAAGCTGGTTAATGGCAGCGGAATGTGCCGACAAAATGGGTGGCATACTTGCTGAAATAAATTCGCAGGCCGAACAGGATACTATTTTCTATCATCTGAATAATGCCGGGATATCGGCAGCGGATATTGTGGCGCCCGATGGCGGCAATGCGTCTTATGTTTGGATTGGCGGCACCGATTTGGATGAAGAAGGAAAATGGATTTGGGACGGTAGTTATGATGGCCTCGGTAGTCAGTTTTGGCAGGGAGCTAGAACCGGAAACGTAGTTGGAGGGTTATATAATAATTGGGGAAATGAGCCGGATAATTTCGGTGAACAGGATGCAACTGGTATGGCGTTTACTAATTGGCCTTACGGTAAAGCCGGTCAGTGGAACGATATTGCTATAAGCAACAAATTATATTTTATTATCGAGTATGACAATTCTACTGTTAAATTATCGGATGTAAATTATTCCTACAGCTCGCAATATATTCTTATTTATCCATCGTTCAAGTTTGATTTCGATTCGGTTCAAGTTCATGTTAACGATTCTCTCAACTCAACTATTTTTAATGTTATGAAAGAAGACTCCATTTTAATAAGTGATTATTCTGTTTCGGAATCCAAGAATGTAAGTGTAAGAATATATGCTTTTGAAAATGGTAAAGCGGCGAATTCCAGAAAACATAATATTGAAATTTTTAAGAAACTTAATCCTATAAATTCCTACTATACTGACTTTGAAGAGAGTCCTTCGAGTGATTTTATGGGGGAAAATTTTCTTATTACAAAAGAATTTGGCTTTTTAAGTAAAGCTATACATAGTCCGCATAACTATGAGGCAAATAAGGATTATACCTACACTTTATTAAAACCGATAATTGTCAACCAAACCAACCCTATGATGTCATACTCGGATATTGCTATAGTTGAGCCGGGTGCGGAAGGGAGTGTATTCGGTGAGGTAGCATTTAATGACTATGTGGTGGTTGAAGGTTCAAAAAAATTGGGCGAATGGATTCCAGTTATTATTGGTTATGACTCTAATTTATTTCCAGAATGGAAAAATGCATGGTCTTCGGGAGGATTATACAGGAAATTATTTAAGACTCACCAAATTAATTTAACTGATACTTTCGATCCCGGAGATACGGTTCTTATTCGATTCCGTCTACATTCTAATTCCACAGTTACGGGCTGGGGCTGGTCTATTGATAGTCTTCAGATTCAAGATTTTCCACTCGGAACCAGTAGTTACGATGGTGTTGAATTCTCATTTTCATTAAAACAAAATTATCCTAATCCGTTTAATCCAACGACAACAATAAAATTTAATTTGCCTGAAAGACTTCATGTCACTTTAAGCGTATTTGATATATTGGGGAGGAAAATTGTAGAACTCTTAAATGAGGAAAAAATAGCAGGTGAATATGAAGTTCAATTTAACAGTTTATCCGCTTCAGGCGGTAAAGGTCTATCCAGTGGTGTATATTTTTATAAAATTACAGCTGGAAGTTATTCATCTGTTCGGAAACTTAATTTGATAAAATGATCCATCGATTGATCGGTTTCAGGTAACCTGAGTATGTTTTAATTTTTTTAAAATAAATGTTTTCTAAATCAGTGTCTATCAGTAATGTCAACTTGAAGTAGATAGTTTAATTTTAGGTGTGAAATTTGGGGGATTTTATTATGAAGATATTAAAAGTGTTTAACTTTTTATTTTTTGTAATATTTTGGGGATATACAACCGTTTTATCTCAACAAACATTTCAGATGGAAAAGCCAATACAACTGGCGTCTACTGAAAATAAGATTACCGCAATCTATACTAACGACAGTTATGAAGAATCTGACAATGAATTTGTTAAACCCATTTACAATACTCAATCAATTCTTTTTGACTCAACTTCGATAGTCGATAGTGTTATAATAACTTTACATGAAAATGAGAAACAAAAAATTTCATTTGCTTACGATTCTAATGGTTCTAAGGTTAGAGAAGTAACTGAACTCCTGGATAATAATAAATGGGTGAACAACAGGAAAAAAAGTTTCAGTTATAATTCCGATGGATTATTAATTTTAGAACTGAATGAAGAATGGTACGGGGATGAATGGCTGATTACGAATCAAAAATCGTATGGTTATAATTCGTATGGGAATTTAGAATATAACATATCTGAAACCTGGGAAGATGGAAAATTACTCCATGCATGGCGTTCTTCAAATAATTATGATGCAAACGGTAATTTGATATTGGAATTATTTGAATATCAACAAGAGGGCAAGTGGGTTTATTCACAGCAGACTACTTATATCTATGAAAATGATAATTTAATAACACGCTTGTTGGAAAACTGGGATGGCAATGAATGGGTGAACTATAATCGTATTAATTATGTGTTTGACAACAATGGCAACAAAACATTAGAATCTAAGGAAGTTTGGGCTGGAGATAAATGGGCAAATTATTACCAATATCATTATACATATGATGTTAACGGTAATACAAGTTCTATTGTGGATGAAATATGGAATGATGGGCAATGGTGGAAATATTTAAGACGAAGTTACGAATTTGATCAAAATAATAATATGACACTTGTATTGTTTGAAAATTGGGAAAATAATCAATGGGTAAAAAAATCAAGAAAAATTTACGAGTATAATAGTTATAATCTTTTAACTTTAGAATTATTTGAAATTTGGGATGAAAAATGGAGTAATGACTTTAGGGTTTCCTACTCATACGATTCCGGCGGGGAAATGATTTTGGGTTTCGGTGAAATGTGGGAAAACAATAATTGGGTACCAGCTAAAAATTCACTTTTACATTTTTACGATTCATTCGGACGCTATTATATTTATACCGGCACAAAAATAGAGGTGCACTATAATACTATTACAGATGTTAAAGACGAAAAAATAAACGTCGCAGAATTTACATTATCTCAAAACTACCCTAATCCTTTTAACCCAAGCACAACTATTGTTTACTCTTTATCTCAAAGTGGGTTCGTTCAATTAAAATTATATGATATTCTGGGAAATGAAGTAGCAAATTTAGTTAATATGGAACAAGGAATTGGTAATTACAAAATTAAGTTAAATGCTTCGTCACTGGCTAGTGGTGTTTATTTTTATAAAATCTCAGTTGGTAATTTTACCGCGGTTAAAAAACTAAATTTGATAAAATAATCCACATAGATAAAATAAATATTTTTTTTAATAATTTTATCAGAATATATAAAAATGGATCAATTAGCAGCCTGATTATCAATTGCTTAAGGGACAGCTTGTGAATACATACATTGCGCTTTTTAGAGGCATTAATGTTGGAGGCAAAAATATTTTACCAATGAACGAACTAGTAAAGATTCTGGAAAATATTGGCTGTAAGAAAGTGCAATCATATATTCAGAGCGGGAATGTTATATTCCAGATCAAGCCGGGGAAAAAAACTAAAATAGCTGAAGAAATCAGTTTAAAAATATTTGAAAATTTTGGCTTTGAACCAAAAGTTATAATAATTGAATTAGCTGATTTGTATGAAGTTGTTGATAACAATCCATTTAATACACAGGATGGAAAATCACTGCATTTTTCCTTTTTAGATAAAGTGCCGGAGTCCCCGGATTTAGACAGTCTAAATTCAATAAAAACCGACTCAGAAGAATTCAAACTCATTCAAAAAATTTTCTATCTATATGCGCCCGATGGTGTCGGTCGTTCCAAATTGGCCGCTAAAGTTGAACAAAAATTAGGGGTATCCGCCACTGCCAGAAATTGGAATACAATTAAAAAACTGATTTCAATGGCTGAAAATATATCAACCGGAAATTAATCCGAAGCTGCGCTGTTGATTACGTATTTTAATTCGAAATTTTTGTCTGCGTCATCAGTGTTTAAAATCGGTATCTACCAAAAGGTTATAACCATGAAGATCACTATGATTAGTATATTTGCAGATGATCCGGTAAAAGTTTATAAATATTATACTGAACGACTCGGTTATTTTTGAAAGAAATACTCCAAAGAGGCTCAAATTGAAATTGTTGTCTTACCGGAAGATCCAAATGATGTTTCACTACTGCTCGAGCCGATCGTATTTACATCGCTAAAACCGACAAGGAACAACTTTATAACTCTGGATTACCCGCCATGGTCGTCGGTGTAAAAGAAATTAATGCGGAAATTAGTTTACTAAAAAAACGTGGCATAGTTTTCCGGGATGATCTTTCCAGACTTTGGTGAGGAATAAAAAATCTATTTGCGGACACATTTGGTTATTTGATAGTGCTTCAAGAATTGATTAATTCCTAAACATAGCTTTATTGCTTAACTCGAACGGTAAATGGTAATAATTTTTATGAAGTATTAAGAGTTGAATTTATTAAGGGAGGTTTACAAATAAAAATATTTTATTATGTGGTATTAGCCTTTTCCTCAATGGATTTCTGCAGGAAAGTTGAGTTTGCTTGCCCGGCTAAATTTATCTACCTAACTTGTACGACCTTCATAAATGCGCTCGGGTTAACGCAGCTTTGGCGTATAAATTGATTGATACTAATAATATAAGCTAACTAAAAATTAAACTATTGTTAACCGTTTTCGTATTATTTATTAAAAAAATAGATAAAGTGCAAAGTATTTGCCGAAATTTTTCCAGATTTCTAATTTTCGAGCGAAGTACACTATAGAAATCGGTAATTTATAATTGTCCTTATGAAATGGCTACTTATGGATCATTCGGAATAGCGAGGAGAGACGGCTTAAGAAAAAATTGTTAAACATATAAGAAAGGTGAGACATGAAAAAAACAATAATGTTTTTTACTAAAATTGTTGTATTCAGCTTCTTCTTCTTATCCTGCCAACAATCAGCCGATGAATATTATAACTCGGCAATGGAATCCGCAAAAAATAAAGATATTGAATCTATGACAAAAACCCTGGAAGCGCTTGACAGAGCTATTGAGATTAATCCCAGATTAGCGAAAGCATATCTGGAGAGAGGTAAAATAAATTTCAGGATGCAATATTTGAAATCAATTATCAAAGATACAGTAGAGTTATTTCCGTTGTTGGAAGCAATTGAATCGGATCCAATGTATGAAAGGGCGCTTAATGATTATGATAAAGCATTTGAACTTGATTCTGATTTATTAAATGATGTTCTAATTAATAAGGGAACTGTATACCTTGTTTTGAATGAATATCAAAAAGCGCTTCCGAATCTAGTAAAATCACTTACTATAGATCCAAACAATAAAGAAGTAATTGGGAACGCCGCTCGTTGTAAGTTTTTATTGCAAGACACTTCCGGTGCTGTAATACTAATGGATCAGTTGGTTGGCATAAATCCAAACGATGCTGAAAACTATTATAACAGGGCAATATTTCGTGTGGTAGACTTAAAAGATACAGAAGGCGGATGTGAAGATTTAAATAAAGCCCTTCGTTTATTTGATGCAAATAAAACATACGACACTATTAAGTTGAATGAAAAAATAGAAAATTTGATGAGAATAAATTGTGACGACGATAAACGGTTATAATTTAAAAAAATTCTCTGACTCATAGATTCTGTTAAAATAAAATGATTATATTAAATCATTATTAGAAAATTAGTCTTGGTTGACATAAATTTACATCACTCTATCAATTAGACTAATCCTAAATTAACCGAATAAAAAGGAATTTCTTATATATGAAGAGATTAGTAAAAATAACCTCAGCTGATGATATTTTCCCTGAATACAGGGATACACCTATTGGATTGCTGCTAAAATATCATAATCTTGACCTGCCATATGATAATTATACACAAGCACAGCTTTTAGTAGGAATGTGTATGGACAACAGGAAACATTTACACATTCCTGATAATTTTGCTTATATAATCCGTGCAGGCGGTGCAAATTTAAGGTATAGCGAGTTCAAAGTATCTTATGCTATAGCCGTCGGAAACATTCAATATATTGCGCTTATAGGACATAACAATTGCGGAATGGTTAATCTAATCGCACGGAAGGAGCAATTTATTAAAGGACTTGTAGACAAAGCCGGTTGGGATAAAGAATGGGCTGAGGAACATTTTATGCATTTTGCCCCGATATTTGAAATTGGAAACGAGGTTGATTTTGTAGTGAGTGAAGCGAAAAGGCTTCGACTGAGATATCCGAAAATAAAAGTAGCGCCAATGTTTTATGATATAGACGACAATCAGCTGCATTTAATAAATGAATAATGAACGATATTTAATTTCTTAAAAACACTTAAATTAATGGATAATCAATTTATTTAAAGGAGGACCTATAGAAATCAGAGAACTAAAACAAGTTTTTATATAAGAACTGTAATTATATAATATAAAAGTGAGAGGAAATGATGACAAAAAAATATTGTCTAAAAATCATTTTTCTTCTTGCACTTATTGTCTCAATTTTTTTTACACTAACCACATGCAAGAATGACCAACAGGATAAAATCCCTTTATCTAATGTTTACATTTATGAAATTTCCGGGAAAGACTCAAAAGCATCTTATAATGGAAAAATTGTAATAATACTCAATGATATAAATTCAAATTTGGTTACCGCTTATAGACAAACGATATATAAAGGTGAAAAACCCTTAAATATAGTGGGCTCTGGAACACTCAATAATGATAATATAGAAATACGATTTGGCAATCCTGCAATTTCTAATCAGTTAAAAAACTCGGAATTTCTTGGGGCAAATTTTAAGCCCGGCATAATTGAATCATTTTATTTAACGGGAAGTTTAAATGCAAATATGGAAACGGGGAAAGTTTTCACTATGTCGGGTAAACAAAACAAATATGGGCGCGGTACTGAAAATTGGAAATTGGTAAAGAAAAGCGATCTGTATAATAAATCAGTAAAAAAGATCATGTTAAAAAAAGGGGAGTGGAGTAAAATTCCATTGGAAATTAAACGAGAGGGTTTAGTAAAAATAACTTCAAATGATAACAGTATGCCAAGAGGTTTCTTTATAAAAAAAGGTGAAAAAATACCGGAAATTAAATTTATTGAAGAAGATGAATGTATAGCTTATCAGGAATCCAGCAGGAATTTATCGAACGGTAAAGCAAATATTAATACTGAAAAAGAGGGAAGTATTTGGTTGAAAAATTTTGAAAAGGATGAGTTAAAGTACGAATGGATATTTGCTTATAGAGATGATTTTTACAAACGAAAACCTGAATTGGAATTATTTTATGCTGAAATCGACTCCGTTATGCTGGATAAGATTGTATGTGATCCCTGGGTAGAAATTGATGTTAGTCCAAATCAAGTTGCGGTAGGGGGGCAAATTAATATTACCGTGCGTGCGAGAGCATTTGCCGGACTCGATATGTTCTGGTGGTTCGGAAATAATACTGGTTTAACCGATATAGATAAAGCGCACATTATGGCGGGCAATGGAAACGAACATGGCGAATACACATGGACTGTTACTATAAATGAACCGGGCACATATTCTTTTGGAGCTAATGCGAGGGATGCGTTATACTGGAGCAATCCGGGAACACCCCATCAGGCGTCCGAAGGCTGCGGTATGTCTTACGACGTTGTTACCGTTCTGCCGCAGGTTCGTAAGTCATATACTGTGGCATTTATATTATTAGCCCCGGAGGGAACTGATGTAGCCTCAGAGAATGTTCAGAGTCAACTCACAAAACTTGATGATATTAAAGCTGCTCTTGTCAATCAATTTATAACCTCAACTGAAGGGCATGGCTTAGTAGATGTATCCTATCCAACGGTTGTTCTAACACCTCCAGAACCTGTGTATGATTTGTATGACGGTAATTTGATGTACACTTTCGTCAGGGAAACTATATCAAATTATTTTTATACCGCACATCCTGATGTATTCGATTTTATAGCAGTTTATGAAATGTATGTTGATAAAAATATCGGGGGACGACATTTAACTATTAAAACCTTTGAGGCGGGATTTGGAATAACTCCTTATGATATTTCTTCCAGTTACGGCTCAAATGGAACTTTAAGGGGTTTGGGATTGATAACTGATATTACGGATCTACCCGATACATATAATTTTAATAACAGTGATATGCATTTACTGCTTCATGAAGTATTCGGGCATCAATGGGGAGTTTTTGCAAATAAAATAATGAAACCAGGATATCACTTCGATATTGGTACGGAATCTCCAAATTTCACAGTTCTTTACGGCAGGCCATGGATTAAAGTGGATGAAACACATTTTACTACAGCTGAAATTATAGATCCATCGACAGGCGCGTGGCTTGTAACTTTCCATCCCTGGATGTTATACGTGGCAGGCATGAAGATGTATAATGAAATACCAAATACTTTAATGGATGTTGAGCCTGATAATCCCCCACAATCCAGATACGCTATTGTTACATCAACCGGAACTTATACGAATGTAACATTACAGAGTTTAATCGATGAATCTGGTGACCGGTATGATGTTATATGGTAGATTGAACTACTAAAACGTATTAAAAACAAATGTGAATAAACCGGGAAGCGATTCCCGGTATTTATTCCAAATATTAAAGTGATTATTCTGTAAAGTTTGTTGGATAAAATCAAATAGCTTGTATGTTTCTATCCGATTGATTATTATAAACTTATCTGCTCGCGGGGGGCTAAATTACAATAAAACTCTATTGTGAAAATATTTTTCACCTATCGTCTGGCTAAGACCTTTATAAGGTTTAATACAGTAAAAATCTTATATCTTTTCTATAATCAGCCCGTGAATTAAATGTAGTAAATCCAATGGAATTATTTGGATACTATGAAGAATAATTTCTCCTCTAAATGACTCATCGTACAAAGTATTTTTGTAGGATGAATTTATTGATCGTTAACTCAACTCTGAAAAAAGTTATAATAATATGAAGTATCGTTTTGAATTCGATAACAAAAATATTTAAAAACTTTTTCACATTATTCGTTTCAGAAATATTGTGCAAATCGATCGGAGTTTTTTCTACAGCTTATTTGGCAAGAACCATTTTACCTGATGGTTATGGAGTAATCGGGTTTGCAATCGCGCTGATTTATTATTTTTCGAATATCATAATATTCGGCGGGGATACAATTGCGACCAGAGATGTATCTCTGAACCGAAATAAATTCAGCCTCTACTTCATCAATATTATTTCATTTAGAATTGTAGTTACTATTCTTCTCGTTATAATTCTATTCCCTTTGATATCTTTTATTTCCAAGGATATTCGTTCCGAATATGTGATAAAAATAATATTGCTTTCTTTATTTCTTAATACATTTTCCACAAATTTTCTTTATCAGGCAATCGAAAGAATGGAGATTATTGCAATATCAAATTTACTGAGAAGTCTTTTATTACTTTCAGGCTATTTGCTCTTTGTTAATAATAGTGATGATGTATATGCTGCGGCTTGGGTGTTTACAATTTCAAGTGTAAGTGTTAGTCTGGCGATGTTTTTGTTTACCCATTTTACGATTTCCAAATTTAGATATAAAATTAAATTTTCCTTAATAAGGTATTTGTTAAAAGAATCATATCCTCTGTTTATTTCCTCTATCGCAATAGCGGTGTATTATAATCTGGATATAATAATGTTAAGTTATTTAAAAACGGATTTCGATGTGGGGATTTATAACGCTGCTTACAGAATTTTTCTTGTAGGGGTTTTACCGATAAATTTTATTCTGCAGAGTTTTTTCCCGCAATTATCAAGGATTTACAATTTAGATGATAGAGGATTCTGGTTTATCATGAATAAATACGCGTTTTCTCAAATTTTTTTGGGAGTCTCTGCATCAATAATTATTTACGGCCTGTCCGGTGTGGGCATAAATCTGATTTTCGGGCATGAGTATATTTCTGCTTCGATTGCTTTGAAGATTCTGGCTCTTAATATTTCTGTTGTTTCCGTAAACGTGCTGTTCGGAAATCCTTTAACCGCATGGGGAAAACAAAAACAATATTCATTTGTAATAGTTGCGGGGGCATTAGCAAATGTTTTCCTGAATTTTATTCTTATACCAAAATATTCTATTAATGGGGCAGCGCTTGCCACCTTACTAAGCGAATTCATAGTGTTTGTTGGCGTATTGATTTTATTTAATACAACACTAAAATCAAGAAGGAATCATATATATGAAATATGATTATTTAATAGTAGGCGCTGGTTTTGCAGGATCCGTTTTCGCGGAAAGATTGGCCACTCAAGCTAATAAAAAAATTCTTGTAGTGGAAAAAAGAAACCATATAGGAGGAAACGCTTACGATGAGTTTGACGAATATGGAATTTTAGTTCATAAATACGGACCTCATATTTTTCATACGAACAGTAAAAATGTGTTTAAATATCTTTCTTTATTTACTAAATGGCGTAAGTATGAACACAAAGTGCTTGCAAATTATAAAGGTAAACTATACCCGATACCCATTAATCGAGTTACTTTGAATTTATTATACGGGTATAAATTTAATTCCAAGGGGGATGTAGATGAATATCTAACTCGAGTTAAAGAAGATAGACACCCAATTAGTAATTCTGAGGATTTTCTAGTAAGCAGGATCGGTAATGAATTATTTGAGATATTTTATAAACATTACTCAAAAAAACATTGGGATTTGTTTCCGCATGAACTTTCAGCTACAGTCTGTCGAAGAATACCGATAAGGAATAACGAAGACTGCCGTTATTTCTCGGATAAATATCAATTTATGCCGATGAATGGTTACACACAATTATTTAAAAATATGCTTGAACACAAAAATATAGAAGTCGCATTGAATACAGATTATAAGAATGTTATCGATGATGTGATGTATGACAAACTAATATTTACTGGATCAATTGATGATTATTTCAATAACATTTTTGGAAAGCTTCCGTACAGATCAATTCGGTTTGAGTTTGAGCATTTTAAAGAAAACTCATTTCAAAGGGCCGCACAAATTAATTATGTTGACGAGGAAAAATTATATACACGTGTTATAGAACACAAAAAATTATCTGGCAATAATACCGTTGGAACAACAATTAGCAGAGAATATCCATTATTCGAAGGGGAACCTCTCTATCCTATTCCTAATAAGTCAAATAACAAAATTTATTATAAATATAAAAAAGAGGCCGATAAATTAAAAAATGTGATTTTCTGCGGCAGGCTGGCCGAGTATAAGTACTGGAATATGGATCAGATTGTAGAACATTCTTTAAATATATTAAGGAGAATTAATTGAAGTGGATCACAATTCTTTAGTCACGATTAACATACTAAGCTTCAACAGAAAAGAGGAACTGCGCAATACGATTAAGAACGTAATGATGCAGAGTTATAAGAATATTGAAGTTATTGTTGTTGATAACGCTAGTACGGATGGTGCCCCAGATATGGTGAAAGAGGAATACCCGCAAGTGAAATTAATACGACTAAAAAAAAATATTGGCGTAAGCGGCTGGAACGAAGGATTCAAAGCGGCCGCAGGAAAATTTGTTTTAGTACTTGACGATGATAGTTATCCTTCCGAACACGCTATTAGAAATGGTGTGGATTTACTTGCACTAAACAAAAAGACAGGTGTTATTGCATACAGCATATATAACACAAGAATAGAGAATTCCGAAACGGAAGAATTCAAAGATACTCCGTCTCTATTTGTTGGCTGCGGAGCCTTAATTAGAAAAGAAGTTCTTCGAAAAGTAGGTCTTTTCAATGAGCTTATTTTTATTTATTTACATGAATTGGACTTTAGCGCCCGCGTTTATAATGCGGGCTTTTTCATTAAATATTTATCCAATTCCACAGTTTTTCATAAGCAAAGCCTTAAATCCAGGGATAATTCTCCGGATCCATTTAATTCTGGATTCAGATTTTATAACTACTTTGTCAGTTATTACATTTTTTTATTTCAACGTTTTGATTACAAGTTTATGATTATTTATGGAGTTAAATGGTCTTTAAACAGATTTATAGTCGCGGTAAAATATAATTATTTACGGGAATTTATACGGGCAATATTTAAAGTAATGCATTTATTCCCTGTAATTATGCGTGGAAGAAAGAAGTTGAATTATTCCACTCAAAAATTCTATCATTTTGGAAACATCCCTTTATTTGATAAACAATATTTTCATTAAAAAATTATAGATTAAACCAAATGAAAGTTTTGATTTTTATAAAAAACTTGGTCAATTTTTTCATCTATAATGCCTTTCGGATGCTTCTTAATACTAATGCAGATGCTGAAAATAATAAATACCTGATTGTTAATACTGGTCAGATTGGTGATCTGATGATTGGTTCAATACTATTCGCTAACTCAAATAATCTTCCAAAAAAATATGAGATTCATTACCTCATTAAGTCAGAGTATGTGGAAATATTCAATGATTATAGTGGGCATATAAAAATAATATCATGGAAACAAAACAACTACAGATACAACCTAATTTATAGATATAGATTTTTACTCAAATTAATAAATAATAATTACTCTCACTGCGTAAATGTTACATCGGGACGTGGTCCGATAAACGATGAGCTTTGTCTGTTATCGGGCGCTAAAACCAGAATCAGGATCAATTCGAATTATTATTATCTGCCGAATATTTTCGGAAAATATTATGATGGAAAATATGACGCTGAAATGTACGCTGATACAATCCATGAATTAACAAAACAAAAAATGTTATACGAGGATTTGTTTAAGACAGATATTGAGTTGAAGACACAAATATTTTTCAATAAAAAAACAAATAATAATACCATTAAAAAGGTCGAAAATATTTTTGCACTCAGCTGTATTAATAACACGATTACAATGTGCCCGTTTTCAGACAGGCCCATAAAAAATTGGTCTATTGATAATTACAATTCTCTTATTAAGCAAATTCTTTCCAATTCTTCTTTATCAATTATATTGCTTGGATCCTCTAAGCAAAGTAGAACGCTAGAAAAATTACGGTCTATTTCAACAACAAGAATATATAATTTTTCAGGGATGTTTAATTTATTGGAAAGCTCAGTTGTTGTTTCAGAATCAAAATTGTTTATTGGCAATGACTCGGGTTTTACTCATATCTCAGCTACGCTTGGAAAAAACACAATAGGAATAGTTGGGGGAGGATCAATTGGGGCTTTCTTCCCTTACAATAAAACAAATAATATAAAAATGATTAATAAAACAATGGAATGTTTTGGCTGCGCTTGGCACTGTATAAAAGAGCGACCTCACTGCATAAGCGACGTATCTGTTAAAGATGTGCATGATAGTGTAAATGAACTACTTGGAGTGAAGCAGGTATGAAAAACATCAGGATTCTAAACACAACATTGGCACTAATTGATGAAAACTCGATTCTGAGTAAAATCAATAAATCAATCCAAAAAAGGGAAATCATCAATCTGATTTATTGTGACTTCAGATTATTGTTGTATCTCCAGAAAAACTCGCTTACGTTAATAGAACATCCGCACACACTTATATATCCAGATTCCACGGGTGTATTCCTAATTCTAAAACTATTCTATCGTCCATTGTCAGGAAATTTCGAAAAGTTAGTTAGCACTGACATTCATTATCAATTACTCAATCTATTTGAAAGGGAGGAAGTTAAAATATTTGTAATTGGTTATAATGAAAAAACTCTCAAAAAAATAGTTGTAAAATTACAAGAAGAAAAACCCCGCATAAAAATGGTCGGCTCTATAAATGGCTATAAAAATATATCAGTAAAAAAAATTATAGAAACAATAAATAAAAATGATTGTGATATTCTTTTAATAGGCATGGGTGTTCCGAAGCAGGAAATATTTCTAAATGAACTGCACGAAAAAATTAACATTCCTGTGCGTTTAACTGTTGGAGCATTTTTTCAATTTTATTCAGGGCTTAGTTCAAGAGCCCCTATCTGGATCAGAAAACTAAACATGGAATGGTTATTCCGTTTTTTCAATGAGCCGTTTCGATTGTTCAGCAGATATTTTATAGAATATCCAAAATTTGTAGTTAAAGTAATAATTGATAAAATAAAATTATGTTAAATGTAGCATTATTGGCGCCGAAATTACAAAGTATGTGCGGAAGATCGAGGGTTGTTTATCAACTTATAAATGGATTAGATCGTTCAAAATTTAGAATATATCTTGTTACAGAAAATCTTAGCGATTTAAGCTCCATTTCAATTAACAAAGAAAACAGACTTATTTTAAAACTACCTAAATTAATTGAAAGACCCGGTTTTTTAATTAGTTGTATCTCCATATATAATTTTATCCGTAGAAAGAAAATAGACATACTTCATTCTCATCACCGCTACTATGAATTAATATGTGCTTTGCTGGCCAACATATCGGATGTTTCGACCGTTACAACTGTGCACTCAATTTTTAACAATCATAAATTTCTCAGTTTTCGATCTAAAAAAATTGTAGCGGTAAGTGAATTTGTAAAACAACATTTAGTTGCTGATTATAAATTGAAAAAAGAAATACTGGTTGTATATAATGGAGTAGAAAACTTACCTGATGGTGAAGAAAAAACGAATTGGAAAAATTTTGTAATTATCGCCGCAGGTAGGTTAGTAAAAGAAAAATCATACGACCTGTTAATAAAAGCTATTTCAATTTCTGCATACAAGAAAAAAATACAATTAATAATTATCGGTAGAGGCAATGAGGAGAAAAATTTAATGCAACTCTCTAATAAATTGGGTGTGAATACTAAAATCTGTTATCAAGACGAACGCCCATTCAACTATTACGAAAAATCCGATTTGTTAGTTATGCCATCCTCGAATGAAGGGTTTGGATTAACAATTCTTGAAGCTGGAATAAAAGGCATTCCGGTTATTGCAGCTGATTCCGGAGGTCCATTGGAAATAATTACTGAGAATGAAGATGGCATTTTGTTTCGATCGGGAGATTATAAGGATCTAAGCAGAAAAATAGATTACTTAATTGAACATCCCGATATAAGTAATGCTATTTCGAAAAAGTTTAAGCATAAAATCGTTAATAAATTTTCTTTAAATAAAATGTTAAAAAATTATGAGGAACTATATTTGTCGCTCGGTAATTGAGAATATATTCTTTCATTTGAAGAATATTACTTTTTTTAGTTTTGTTTTAATCTGCTTTACAGTTGAGGCTCAGATTTTAATTTCAAATGAAATGTTTCAAAATAACTCCTATCAATTTGATATTAGAGATTTGGATTTAGAAAAAATCGGTAATAATTATGAACTTCGGCAATTTGACGATCCATCAGCACCCGGGAAACATACGACTTTAATTCGGGATATTTTTATAGCAATCCCGTTTGGACAAATTAATAAATTAGAGTGGCAGGTAATTGAACAGATTCAAAAAAATAGTGATCCCTATTTAAATTCGGAACTGAAATTAAAAAAGGATGGCACTTACGAGAAGCACGAAATTAAAGAATTGCTCTATGGTAATGAAGAAACAGGGATTGGGATAAAGGGTTATCTGTGGCTTGGAAATAATTATTGTGTACATCTGCAGTATAACGGAATTATTTATGATTTTATAAATAGAACATCCAACTCAATTATTTCGGCAAAACTGAAATTTTACTTTAATGAACAAGTTCGTAATAAAAACATTTCTCCAACAGATGAAATCCACAGTCTTATTTTAAATAAAAATAGCGCTTTAAAATGGACTGGCAAACCTGAATATGATTATATAATAAATGATGATTGGATTGAATACGGGAAAACTTATATAAAAATTGGAGTGTCTGATAGCGGTATCTATAGAATATTATATAGTGATTTAAATAATTATAATGTCGGTCCGAATACCATTAATCCAAAAACCCTGAAAATATTAACGAAGGGAAAACAGATTCCAATTTTTGTTAATGGAGAAGATGACTTTTCATTCGACGAAAATGACTTTATTGAATTTGTAGGGACAAAAAATTTAGGGGGTAAACATAAGGAAGTAAACAAATATGGCGAACCTTATAACGAGTATTTGGATCGTTATTCCGATACTACCATTTACTGGTTAACATGGGGCGGAGATGAAGGCAAAAGATCGGGAAATTTTAATTCACCGGATTTGACCTCAAGTTATGATACGGTTAAAATGTATAACGATGTTTTACATATTGAAAGAAATCCATGGTTCGATTACTCCGCTGATATATTAATAAGGAGGGAGATGCCTTACTGGATTGAAAACAAAACCTGGGGTTGGCGTATGATTTCTGTAGGAAGAACCCCCATTAATTTTACTGTTGATAAAGTTATACAAGAGGATTCCTGTACCCTAAGTCTAAAACTGCAGAGTTACGCGTCGAATGTAAATACTAAAACTCACGAAGTGGCGATTAGTCTAAATAACTCTAACTTATCAGAATCAACGTTTATCGATAGATATAAGCAAGCGGTCATAAGTTCAAAATTCAGCTCCGATATTCTGAAAAATGAGATGAATACTTTTAACATCCACTCCAAACCAACAGAAAGTTCTATTAACGCATTATTTCTTGATTGGGTAGAAATTGAATACCCTAGAAGACTTTCTGCCGTAAATAATTCATTGATTTTTAGTTTAACTGATATTCCTGTTAACTCCTCTAATTTTATACATGTCGAAAATATTTCAAACGATTCAATAGTAGTTTGGGCTGTGGGAGGTGAATCAAAAAGGATGGTCTCAGAACCAGAAAACGGAAACATTACATTTTATAATAAAATAACTAACGCTGACAAATATTATTTGACATCACTTAATAAAATTAACCATCCAAAATTTTATTATAAAAAAGAATTTCGAAAACTGGATCAATCTGATTTCCAGGCGGATTATTTGGTTATTACACACCGGAAATTTTTTAATCAAGCAAATCAGTATTGCCAATTCATAAAATCAGCGTATAATCTAAATACACAGATTATTGATATAGATGAAATTTACGATTTATTCTCATACGGCTTTTTTAATCCGGAGACGATAAAAGAATTTTTAATTATGACTCATACTAAATGGAGTGCACCATCTCCGCGGTTTGTCTTTTTAATTGGCGGCTGCACATATGACTATCATCATAACAAATCGACATATCTTGGTGAACCATATATCACTACGTATGTACCGTCTTTTGGATCTCCGGTAAGTGATAACTGGTTTGTTAGTTGGGATACTACAGGAGTATATGCGCCGAAGATGAAACTTGGAAGACTACCAGTAACTGAAAATTCGGAATTCGAGTGGTATTTAAATAAGCATAAAGAGTATTTATCTCGAAGGTACGATCTTTGGAATAAATCTTTTTTATTTTTTTCAGGAGGTTTAGGTGACGATGAAAATGAACTGAATTTGTTAAAATCAACCAATCAAAAGGTGATAGATGATTTTGTGAAGAACGCACCAATTGGAGGGAGGTATACGCACTTTTATAAAACAATTAACCCGAGTACAAATTTTGGTCCCGTTGGTCAATCTGATTTTCAAAATGCGATTAACCAAGGAGGCCTTTTTATATCATACCTCGGACATAGCGGCACAAGAATTTGGGATAACTCAATTACAGAGCCCGGTCAATTGTCGAATGGTGAAAATAAATTTCCGTTAATTACGGATTTTGGATGCTCTACAGCAAGATTTGCTGAGCCGGATGTGAAATCATTTTCCGAAATGTTTGTGCTTTCCAAGGAGGGTGAAAGCATTGCGTATATCGGCAATACTTCACTTGGATTTATTACATCATCTACAAGAGCTCCAATATATTTTTACAGAAATTTACTAACCAATAATAATTTAAATATCGCTAGTGCTTTGGACGAAAGTAAATTTGAGATGATCTTAAACCATGGAAACACTCAAGTTCAGCAACTATTTAATTTGACTAACACATTGATTGGTGACCCTGTTATGAATATTGCGCTTCCTCAAAAATCAAATTTTATAATTACAGCTGAAGACATAATAATTCGTGAAGATGAATTATATGATAATAAAGATAGTTTACAGATAAAAATGTTCTACTCAAATTATGGTTCAGTAGTTGAGGATAGTATTAAGATTGGGATTGTTGTTACGTACAACAACGAAAAAATATTTAGTAGAAAAATATTAAGACAATGTCCTTTATTAAAAGATTCCATTTTATTCAAAATACCAGTTTTCAAAAGAGAGGGTTTGCATCTTTTATCGGTTACGCTTGATGTAGACAATAAAATTGAGGAGATATTTGAAAATGATAATACAATTGAATTCCCAATAAATATTTTAAGCACTGCAATCAGGTTACTGGCACCAAATAAAATAACATTGGGACTTAAAGATAAGCTGATTATATTAAATCCTTCAACTCAATCAGCGGATTCTGTAATCCAAATTAAATTTTCTAAATCACCGGATTTTAAGGATTACATTTTAATCAAACAGATAATGGATTCATTTTATACACCATTTGATATCAGTATGCTTGATAATAATCATCGTTATTTTATCAAAGCGAATTTATTAACTGAAGCAAATACCTCAATCAGCGCGTCATTCCTAAACAGCAGTGAATATTATTTTAATGTTTTTGATTCTCTGAGTTTTTCATCCTGCAGACTGCAAAATATGAAATATTCCGGAGACGGGGTTGAGATAGATTCTTCTGAAACATCATTCAGAGTTCAATCGGCTGGATGGAGCGATGGTAATCTTGCATTTATCTATAAAGATGGTCAAAACTTCATTCCGTTCGCCGGAAGAGGTCACAACATTTGTGTGTTCAAAGATAAGACCTATGAGTTTCTTGAGTATAAATATTTTGATTTATTATTCGGTGGAACTGCCGCCAGGGATGGGTATATCGAGTTTCTCGACAGCCTTGATTCAGATAAATGGGTATTAATTGCGGTCGCGGATGAAGGTTATGTTTCGTCGGTTACATTAAGAAATAAAATCAAACAACTTGGCAGCTCTTTAATAGATAAATTAGTTTTTCGGGGTTCCTGGGCCTTAATTGGAAAAAAGGGCGCTCTAAATGGATCGGTTCCGGAGGCGGTGAGTAAGCCTTACGAAGGAGGGGTTCAAATAGATACAAGTTTCGCGGTCCCCTTATTAAACGCATCGTTAAGAACAAAGCCAATTGGGCCAACAGGAGGGTGGAAAAAAATATTTATAAAAGATATAATTCCGGGTAACTCACAAATCCAATACTTTCTTCTGAATGAAAAGACAAATAATGAATATGATACTTTAAGCCTTCGACCCGGCAATAGTCTAATGGATTTGTCCAATATAGATTCTGAAATTAATAAGAATCTGGTTTTATACGCAGAATTAAATAAGGATTTTGAAGGGGGACAAACAAAAATTTCGAGTGTTCAAATAGATTATAAACTTTTAGCTGAACTTGGCTTGAACTATCAAGTTGTTTCAACTGAAAAAGATACAATAGTTTTGGGTAAATCCAACAAATTAAAATTTTGGGTTTATAATTCTGGTGAAATAAAAGCCGATAGCTTTCGAATAAAAGTTGATTTATTAATGCCCAATAACAAAACAAAGATGATTAAGACTTTTTATAATGAATCTCTCGATTCAATGAGCCGCAAATATTATGAGGTTGATTATATCTCAAATGTTGAAGACGGATGGGGTGAGATGGCTTTTAATATTTCAGTTGACACGGAGCAAAAAATTTCTGAATTATTTGAGGACAATAATTTTTATTCAGAGAAATTTTTCATCGCAAAAGATTCAATTGTAACTTCAGTCTCCGAATCCACACTTGCTGTAACTTTCGACGGTGTTGACATAAATGACGGGGATTATGTTTCACAGCAACCTGAGATTATAATTACCCTTCATTACTCCGATTTGCGTCCCGTAACCGATTCCAGTCCTATAACTTTAACGGTTAATGGCATACGTGTTCCACATAACGATTTTATTGTTGATCACAAGCCCAATGAAAACAAGATAAATTATATCTATCAACCCGCCTTAGAGGATGGTGATTACGTAATGCGTTTATACTTGTCAAATATTGATAAAAAAGAGCATACAATACCCGGCTACCAAAAATACTTCCTCGTCTCAAGCAGGTTAAAAATAATTAACGTTTACAATTACCCGAATCCATTTTCTGAAAAAACATACTTTACTTTCAGATTAACAGTTATTCCGAAGGAACTGTCGATAAAAATATATACAGTTACAGGTAGATTAATTAAAGAAATAAAAGCGAATACTCTTAATCTTAAAACCGATTTTAATTTTATTGTGTGGGATGGAAAAGATAATGACGGTGACCAAGTTGCAAATGGTATTTATTTATATAAAATAATTTTAAGAGACAAAGATCAAACTTTTAGTGTAAATCATAAACTAGCAATTGTAAGATAGTAAAGTTAAAAATATAGACTTAGGAGTTGGTAAAAAGTAAATGCATTTGTTAAATTCACAAAATGTGGACTTACGGGCGGTGTTTTTTTATTTTGACTTAGTAGAATTACAGTTCCATTTAAAAATAATCTTAGTTAAATCATACAGAACGCATTAATTTTATATATGTTTTATTAAATTTATCCTTATTCGGTAACAAATAGATGAGATATTTATGAAAAAACTATTAGTCCTATTAGTTTATTTTATATCATTGCTTCCTCTGAACGCACAGTTTTTTAATCTGCATCAGAATGAAGGGCTACTTTCAGGAGGTATGGGCGTAACATGGATAGACGGTCAGCCATTTTATTCAGTTCGTTTTATGCCGGAAATTGCATTTTCCAACATAGGAATCGGGTTGGATCTAAATCTCGAATTTAATAGTGCAGGTAAGTTGAGGACCGAAAATTTTAATGAGTTTTCTGATTATACAAGTGTTGTAAGATATGTTCGATATGGGCATAAAAATGATCCTGTTTATGCAAGGATTGGGGCTCTAGATTATGCCACACTCGGTCATGGTAGTATCTTGTACCTTTATAATAATAGCCCTAGTTATGACTCAAGAAAAATTGGAGTAGCTTTTGATGTCGACTTTAATCAATTCGGTTTCGAAACAATTTACGGTACATTCGCTCAAGCCGGAGTCGCGGGAATAAGGGGTTACATAAGACCGCTGAAAATGACGAGCGCCGGATCAATACCAATTTTGGGAAACCTTGAAATTGGCGCCACTTTTGTCGGTGATTTTAATGAAAATGCCGGTGTACGTGCCGGAAAAATTGATCTTGAAACACAAAAATTTGTTTCAACAATTGACGAAGGGACCGTAACAGCTTTCGGTTTTGATGTAGGCTTACCAATAGTAAGAGCTAAAATTGTTAATCTGGATATCTACTTCGATTACGCCAATATTACAGGTTTCGGAAGTGGAACCGCAACGGGTGTTATATTAAGGCTGAACGGACTTGGACTTGTAGACGTTGCTACAAGACTCGAAAGACGTTTCAATGGCGATAATTATCTGCCCTCTTATTTTAATGCCATGTACGAAATCGAGAGGTTTAATTACGATAAAACTACCGGACATGTAAGCAGTAAAATACAAACTTTAAAAGAGATTGGGAAAGTTGGAAACGGATATTACGGCGAGCTACTGATTAAACTTCTAAATACTTTCAATATAATTGGAAGTTATCAGAGATTGGATGATTTTCCGAAAAGTGGAATTTTACATCTATCGACTGATGTCTCGCCCGAAGGTACTCCGTTTGTCGCCCGGGCAGGATATGATAAAATTAATATAAAAAACGAAAAAGACTTATTTACACTTGACGATAGATCATATTTGTTCGCAGAATTGGGATATAAACCAATGCCTTATATAATAGTTTCGATGGTTTATAATTGGACGTTTACACCTGAGCGGGATGGTGATGATAACATTATCAAATACGTAACCCAGAAAAAAATTGAACCGAGGATATCCTTCGTATATCCATTTGATTTCGGCGGATAAATTTGTTTAATAGAGTGCCCTTTTAAGGGCACTCATTTAACTTAAATATTACTTCTCTTAATTCATCAACGTGACTGACATAATAATCGCCATTTAACGATTTAACTTTTTCTAAATCATAACAATCCCATAAAACGGAAGCAGATTTGCAGCCAGCATCTTTAGCCGCAATAATATCGGCTGCCGCGTCTCCAATCATTAATACGTTTTGCGGTGGCAAATTAAATTTTTTAATAAATTTTAGAATTCCTTCGGGGGAGGGTTTGTGATCATCAACATCATCACCCGTTACAATTAAATCAAAATAATCGTATGCTCCAATTTTATTTAATGTGATTAAGGAAGACTCTCTGCCTTTGCCGGTATAAATTGATAATGGAATTCCGCTTTTTTTTATATCATGTAGTAATTCGTTTATACCGGGTATACTTTTTGTCATTGTCTCATGATTTGATTCATAAAATTTATAGTAATCAATTCTCGCCGCGTTATAATCAGTTTTCATCCAGTTTCTTAAAATAACATCTTCGGTTGGTCCGAACAGTTCTATAATTTCCTCGTTAGAGTAAGATCTATTTAAATACTTTTTAGTAACATGATTAAATGAAGCAAATATCAGTTCGTTTGTTGAGGTAAGTGTTCCGTCGATGTCGAAAATTATTCCATCGAAATCAGAATTTAAACAATCATTATAATTCATTTTTTGCCATTTATGTTTATAAAGAAAATAATACTATCCTGCCGTCCATATTTGATGCTATAAATAAATTATCGCCTACTTTTTGAATAGGATTTACTCTTGCGGCCCCCAAAAACATGACGGATTCGGCTTTGTAATTTTTATCAATCGAATATACATTACCGTTTTTCGAATTAAATAGCACCCTATCTTTATATTGAATAATTTCGCCGGGCATAGTATCCAGTCCATATTTTATATCAACTACTTTTACCCAATTAGTTGTAATTGTTGATACAAAATTAAATTTATCTTCTGTGCCTTTCACATACAAAATTCTGCCGTCATCTGAAATTCCAATAGACTCCCAGGCGTCGTAATTTTTTTTCTCCCAAGCCGTTATTCCCAATGCCAAATCAATAGCATATACATTTTTATTCGGAGAAGTTATATAGACTCTTTTTCCATCCGTAACAGGATAACAAGCTGCTGGTGAATAATAGAAATTTTTTATCTGATCCCATTTCCAAATTAATAATCCATTCCTGTCATCTATACAATATATTTTACTATCCCAACTGCCAAAAACCAGCCTGTTACCGGCACGCAATGGTTTGGTTTCAATCATGTCTTCGGCTCCTTCAAACACCCAGTATTCCTGAAGAGTTTCTACATCGTAACAATAAATTCTACCGGAGGAAGTACCTAATACAACACATGCTTTCGAGTCACTATCTTTTGGAAACATTAGAATTTTATCGCCGCTATAATCGAATGAAATTAATTGAGAGGTAATCCCTTCGTCAAATCCTATTGATTGTATTTGTTCGCCGGTAAATGCATTTAATGTAATCAAATCTCCACTTGCTGTGGCTACAATACAGTATCCGTCAATTACAGAAGGAGTGCTAACAACACTTCCATAAGTATCATACTCCCATACGGATGCCCCTGTAGAATCGTAACAAGAAAGAATGCCACTAATATTAGCCGCAAAGAGAAAACCTTTATAATAGGTGGGAAGAGCAACGAGTGTAGAATTTAAATCCACTGAAAATTTAATATCGCCTGAAAAATTATTGACTTTAGGAGCAGGAACACTGGGGATATTTAATTTTTTTCGTTTATCAATTTTTCCCCACTCTGCTGTTTTTTTACTGTTCTGAATTTCAAAGAAGCTGATCAAACTGTCAGTGTTTTCTACAAGTGTAAATCCGTAGAAGTTTTCTTTATTTCTTAATGTGGACCTGCACATTACTGCCGGTATACCGTTATATTCACTTATTTTGTTAGTATGACCATGACCATTAAACGTAAGTTTAATGTTTTTATTTCGTAATATATTGGACGCCGCAAACCAATTATCGATATCCTCGTTTAAAGGGTGATGCACAACAAAGTAAATTTCTTTTAGAGTATCTAATTTAGAGACCTGATTTTCCAGCCAATTAAGATCCTCGGGTTTAATGTGACCGCCTCCGCCTTTTAATGGAATACCGCTATTTAATCCTATAAAAACATCTCCGTCAGTTTCAAAATAGAATTTATCATCACCCCAAATTTCAATGAATTTTGTGCAAGCGCTTTCACTCCATTTTGTATCATGATTTCCGGGAATTATAAAGTATGGCATTTTTAATTTGGAAAGAATGTTTTTAGCTTCTTCCAGTTCTGTGTTTTTGCCTTTTTCGGAAATATCACCGGTTGCAAGAACAAATTTTAGATCCGTAAATTTATTGATCATATTTACAACTGAATCCAAATCCGCACCCGCATTTGGCGAACCAATATGCAAATCGCTGATCCATGCAAATTTATAGGAACTCGCAAAAAGAGAAAAGGATGTGAATAAAACAATGAGAGCAAATAATTTTGTTTTCATAGAATCGTCTTTTTTTTTACCAAATTTACAAAAACCAATTTTCCTATGTTGAATTTTAGCGTTAAAAAATTATTATAATTGGCTTAAGCAGTGAAATAATACATTATAACATCGCATTAATTAAAAAATAAAAATCGGGAATAATCTATTTAGCTCAAATAATTGTATTATTTCCTATTTCTAAATATGGTAAACGTAGTAATAATTTCTCAAATTGTTGTAATTACTTCTGTCTATTCATATATTTTCAGGCTAAATTAGATGAGCTATGGATAAGATACGAAATTTTTGTATAATCGCGCATATTGATCACGGTAAGTCAACTATTGCCGATGGATTACTTGAACACACGGGCACAGTTACACAGCGCGAACTGAAAGCCCAACTACTCGATAACATGGATTTGGAGCGAGAGCGAGGAATAACTATAAAGTCTCACGCTATACAAATGCATTATAACGCCGTGGATTCAAATTCATATACACTTAATTTAATTGATACCCCCGGTCATGTCGATTTTTCTTATGAAGTATCGCGTTCGTTGGCCGCATGCGAAGGGGCGTTATTAGTTGTTGATGCCGCACAAGGAGTTGAAGCACAAACAATTAGTAATCTGTATCTCGCGGTAGACGCCGGTTTGGAAATAATTCCTGTAATCAATAAAATTGATCTGCCCAGCGCCGCAACTGATACTGTTAAAAATCAGATAATGGAATTGATAGGCTGCAATGAATCCGATATTATTCTTGCCAGTGCAAAGGCAAGAATAGGAATTTTAGATATACTTGAAGCAATTGTAAAAAGAGTACCGGCACCCTCTGGTGATGAATCTAAACCCCTGCAGGCTTTGATTTTCGATTCCGTTTTTGATGCTTATCGTGGCGCTATTGCTTATGTAAGAATTTTTAACGGCGTCGTAAGTGAAAAAGACAATATCAAATTTTTTGCTCACGATAATTATTATCTCGCTGAAGAGATTGGTACGTTAAGGTTGAATAAAGTTCGTACAAAATCTCTTAAAGCCGGGGATGTAGGATATATTATTGGTGGGATAAAAGACGTACATGATACAAAAGTGGGCGATACAATTACTCACGTTAAAAATGGCGCCGAAAGTCCGCTGCCGGGTTATAAAGAAATTAAACCAATGGTATACAGCGGATTGTACCCCACAAACTCCGATGATTACGAAGATCTGCGTGACGCACTCGAAAAATTTCGTCTTAATGATTCAGCATTATTCTATACCCCGGAAACTTCAGTAGCGCTCGGTTTCGGTTTTAGGTGTGGATTTTTGGGTATGCTTCATATGGAAATTGTTCAAGAACGACTTGAACGTGAATATAATCAAAGTATTGTAACCACATTGCCAAACGTTGAATATTATGTCTTTAAAAAAAATGGTGAAAAAATTGTTGTGGACAATCCAGCAGATATGCCCGAAGTTGGATTAATTGATTATATTGAAGAACCTTTCATTAAAGCTCAGGTTGTTACTCCAAGTGAGTATGTTGGCAATATAATGAAGCTTTCCATGGATAAACGCGGCACTTATAAGAATACAACTTACATTGATCCAACTCGCGCTGACATACAATTTGAATTCCCGTTATCAGAAATAATATTCGACTTTTATGATAAATTGAAATCTACTTCACGCGGATATGCATCGCTTGATTATGAATATATTGGATACCGGAGATCAAATCTTATTAAACTTGATATTCTTTTGAATAACGAAAAAGTGGATGCTCTTTCCATTATTGTTCACGAAAAGAAAGCTTATGATTGGGGCAGAAAAGTCTGCACAAAATTAAAAGACCTTATACCGCGACAGATGTTTGAGATTGCAGTTCAAGCTTCAATAGGGAACAAAGTTATTTCCCGCTCAACAATCAAAGCAATGCGAAAAAATGTACTTGCCAAATGTTATGGTGGAGATATTTCAAGAAAACGCAAATTGCTTGAAAAACAAAAAGAGGGTAAAAAACGCATGAAACAGGTTGGTAATGTGGAAATTCCTCAGGAAGCTTTTTTGGCAGTTCTTCAACTGGATGAATAATATTGGGAACTGATTCTTGGTTCGACTAATATAATAATTCAAAAATCATAAAAATTAGGTAATAAATTGTCTTCAAATAAAGAAACAAACGGTAAAAAAAAGATTGGACCTAAAACACCAAAAGATAAAACTATTGAGTTCGTTAAAAATTTATTATTTGCTGTTGTTGCCGCGCTTTTAATTAAATCATTTTTAATAGAGACTTCGCGCGTTCCTACGGGTTCAATGGAAAAAACCATAATGGTTGGGGACTTCCTGTTTGTTAATAAATTTATTTTCGGTTCTTCTTCCCCTCGTAATATCCCTTTCACAAACATTGCGTTACCATATTTCCAATTACCCGCAATTAGCGAACCCGAACGTGGAGACATTGTTGTGTTTGAATACCCTGGTGACAGAGATGAACTTTTTTCTGATGATATTGCAAATTATGTAAAAAGATGTATAGGAACTCCCGGCGACACTATCGAAATAAAAAACAAAGTGGTTTTTGTAAATGGTGTTGAATCGCCTATCCCCGCAAATATCCAATATCTACGCCGGCCAATTCCAAGCGGTATTGCTAATCCGGGTATATTTCCAAATGGAGCTTCCTGGAATCAGGATAATTACGGCCCTTATGTAATTCCGAAAAAAGGTGATGTCGTAGAATTAACTGCGGAAAATATTGAGAAATGGCGTACGATTATAGACAGGGAATTTGGACGCAGAGTTGTAAGCGTAAATGGTGGCAGCGCTACAATTGATGGCAAACCTGTACAAAACTACACTATAAAAAAAGATTATTATTTTATGATGGGCGATAATCGAGACGATAGCGATGACAGCCGGTATTGGGGTCTGGTTCCTCGCGATAATATAGTGGGAGAAGCGCTTATGATCTATTGGTCGTGGAATCCGGCTATCCCATTCTCAGAGTTTTTTAAACTTCTTGGATCGGTGCGAATTGGCAGAATAGCAAAACTTGTACACTAAAAATTACGTTTTTTATTTAAACAAGCTTTTTTATTTTTTGCCAATATTTAGAATCGGTTGAATGAAAAAATATATATTTTTATTTTTTTTAGCTCTCACTTCCTTTGTTTCAGCTCAGCAGAAGTACTTCGTTTATTTTAAGAATAAATCTATTTCAGAAAATAGCCCTCTTCTAAAATCCTCTCCCCAATTTCTGGAAGCGCGGGATATGCTATCCAGGAACAGCATTGAAAGAAGAAAAAAAATATTAGGGGATGATTATATTTCTTTCGAAGATTTGCCACTTAATACTACGTACGTAAATTCTATTAAAGCCGAAGGTGCAAGCATTGTGTGGGAACTAAAGTGGTTTAATGCGGTTTCCGGTTTTATAAAAGATGAAAATCTGGCGGAAATAATTTCTCTTCCCTTTGTTGATAGAATTGAAAAGGTCCGTAATATAAAATTTAAAGATAAATTGGCAGAACAATTTTATAATGCGTCGTTGAACAAATCAACTGATTCTTACAAACTGAATTACGGCGTGTCCCTGGCACAAAATGAATTATCTGAAATTCCAGTCCTTCACGATAATGATATCGCCGGCGATGGAGTTAGAGTAGCACTGCTGGATGCGGGCTTTATTTTTGATAATCATCGCGTTTTCGACCAATTAAAAGTTATAGCAACCAGGGATTTTGTTTACAAGGATACCAATGTAGGTAACGACGGCGATGCAACACACGGCACGCAAGTACTAAGTACAATTGCCGGTTTCGATAACGGAAATTTGATTGGACCGGCTTATAAATCCGAATTTCTACTTGCTAAAACCGAAAATATTAATTTAGAAGCAAATATTGAAGAAGATAATTTCGTCGCGGGTGTAGAGTGGGCTGAAGCTAATGGTGCCGATATAATAAGTACTTCGCTCGGTTACAATCAATTTGACGCGGGGCAGCAATCTTATACCTACAGTGATATGGATGGTAAATCAGCAGTTACAACTATTGCTCTTGAAAAAGCATTTAATAAAGGGGTTATTACAATTTCTTCAGCTGGTAATGAAGGAAATGATCCTTGGAAATTTATTACTTCCCCAGCTGACGGCAAAAATACGATTGCTGTTGGGGCAGTAAATGAACTTAATAAAGTCGCGCCATTTAGTTCTCGCGGACCTACCTTCGACGGAAGAATTAAACCTGAAGTTGTTGCTATGGGGGTAAATTGTTATGTGGCCTCATTAGCTAAGGATCAATATCAATTTGTTAGCGGTACCTCTTTAGCCGCGCCGATTATGGCTGGGATTGCCGCACAATTATTGTCTGTGTTCCCGCATCTCACCAATACGCAGGTAAGAGATATATTAATTGAATCGGGTGATAATTTGGATAAACCTGACAACGATAGGGGATATGGTCTGGTTTCTGCAAAAAAAGCTGTTATGTTTCCTAATCTAAAAAGTGTAAATAACTATTATGTCGTAAATAAATTATTCTTCCCCTCAGACCAAATTGATTTACAGTCGATTCAAATTTTAGAACTATTATCCGGAGATCAGGAAACTATAACCAGTATGACCAACAGTGAAGGTTTTATTTTTAGCCATCAATTTAATGGATATAGTATTGGGGATACAGTAAAAATAAGATTCAGATATAAAGATTCGGATGGGGTTGAACATATTGAACCGGAAAATAAGTATTATAAATTTATATATGGGACAAAAAAAATATCGCTTGGTACGGATGTAGAATCGTTGCCTAAAAACTTTGTATTAAGTCAAAACTTTCCCAATCCTTTTAATTCAGAAACCACATTCAAGTTCGACTTGACTAAAAATTCACAAGTTTCTCTCAAAATTTATAACATATTAGGTCAACATATAATTACTTTGGTGGATGAGTTTATGACGGCCGGCAAAGATAAGGTGATCACTTGGAATGGCTTGAATAATAATGGATATAAAGTAGGAAGTGGTGCATATATTTATCAGTTGAGGGCTAGTGGTTTTGTTGCATCAAAGAAAATGATACTGTTAAAGTAAATTATTAAATAAAATATAAATCGGCCTTTCATATATGACAGCAATCATTTATAAATCTCAAACAAAGTACCTTTCAAAGTTTAGAACCTCACACAATCAGCTTATAAAATCGATGGAAGAATTCGCAAAAAAAAATAATGTGCCCATTTTAGACTGGCACGCTGCAGAATTCCTCGAACAAATTATTCGTATAAAAAATCCTAAACGGGTACTTGAAATTGGAACAGCAATAGGGTACTCCACAATTAGAATTGCGCAAAATTTAAGGCCCGGCGGAATTATTGAAACCATAGAGAAAAGTATTCCAAATATTGAACTTGCTCAAAAAAATATTGATGAATCTGGTCTTGCCGAGAAAATTAAATTAATCGGAGGTGATGCTTTAGAAATATTGCCATCTCTAAAAAATAAATACGACTTAATATTTTTGGATGCCGACAAAGAAGATTATGAACAGCTTTTTAGTAATTCAATGAAACTTTTAAAATCCGATTCCGTTCTATTTATAGACAATCTTTTGTGGCACGGATATACAGCATCTTCCAAAGTACCCGAAAAATATAAAGCTTCTACAAAAAATATTAGAAAATTTAACGAACTGTTTATGAACCACATAAATTTGAATTCTACGATTTTACCTGTTGGGGATGGTATTGGAATTGGGGTTGTGAAATGATGGGAGTCTTGTATAAACAAAACCCCCTTAAATAAAGCCTACTTTTTCTTGCGTAAAGTTTCAGAATATTTCTGTGCGACTTCCTGAACTGATTTACTTGAAATTAAATTGTAAATCCTGTTTCTTAATTCCGACCATTCTTCATGCAATGGGCATGGATTTTCGTCAGAACACTCTTTTAATCCGGTAACACATTTTAAATTAATTACAGGACCTTCAACTCTTTCAACTATCTCAAGAATTGAACTCTTTTTTGCCAGCTCAGTTATTTTGAATCCGCCACCTCTGCCTTTAAATGAGTCAACGTAACCATACTTTGCCATTCTCTGCAGTATCTTGGCGAGATAATGAGCAGGAATTTCTTCGCTTTTAGCTATTTCTGAAGACATAATCAGAGATTCTTTTGGCTGTCTGGCCAAAAAAAGTACTGCTCTGATAGCGTATTCTCCCGTTTTGGTGTAAATCATCCTAGTCCTCGTTTATTATTTGAAAACAACATCAACAATAATAATAATATGGATTCCAATATCTTATAAAATAAAATAAGTAAATGAAATCTTTTTGTCAAGATTTAGAAGTTAACCCAACTTATTCTGTTTAATTGATATTTTAGCCCTATTACCAAAATTTGTCCGATTAAAAATACACTTAAAAAAATTAAGTTTTACTGTAAAAAGTAAATTTAATAACACTTTTTTATTCTTTAATCAGCCAATGTTATCAATATATTTAATTATTTATAGTGGAAAATTTTAAAAATTATCAGTCGTAAAAAATTTGAACGAATCGATAAAAACAATAATTTCGCAAAAGATATTCTGGGCTTTGCACACAAAAAAACTTTCCTCCATTCAGGCTCGAATTTATTTTTAAAATAGAACAAACCTTCGTAATTATAAGCAGTTTTAATAATTGGTTTAAAAGATCTAACAAGGAAATTTAACAAAGTATTAGAAAAATCAATTTTAACAAATGGTACTTCACCAAGGCTAAATTCTAAGCATCCTTCAATTTTAAGGAGTGAGCATGTTCTTTCGATAAGATACTCCATAATGCCTGAAGGAGTGTTGTTTTTTTTGAGCATCAATTCTGTATGATATCTAAGTGGATTGTTTTTGGAAATTAGTAATGCACCTAACCATTCACCCGACTTTTTTTTAATTATAAAAAGTCTTGTTATTGGTAGAAATTCATCTATAAATAAAAATTTTAATTGTGGTTCTCCACCATGCCGTGCAGTCTTCTTAAATTCTTCAAGTAGGATTCGGTTTTTAATTGAATAATTTATTTCTGTAAACTCACCTTGTTTTCTACCTCTGTTTATCAATTCATACAATGATTTTTTCCATTTGCGTTCTTTTTCTAGGTTTATAACAGCTTCTTGTCCTGTTTGATATTTTGCAAACCCAAATGTTCTCAGAAAAAATCCACTCTGCTGATCTAATCCCCGAATAATAATATTATTCTTATTATTCAATTTGTTCATTACATCCGGCCAGAAATGATTTTTATCTATAGTACATAAAGCCGGCCATTCGTTTCCCGATGCGGAAGTTAATATCCTGTAATAACTTTGTTTTGTATTAGTATTATATATCCAGCTAAGAGGGGGATTCAATAGAGACCTTTACAAAGTTATTTAATAATTTTGTAATAACAGTATTATAAAATTTCGTCATAAACGAATTTTAATTGTTAAATTAACAATATCGTAAATAAAATAGTTAAGGTGTCTTTTGAATTTAGAAAAAAAAATATACTATATTATTTCAATTATATTTTTATTCTCGTCCGTTTATGCACAACATATAAACCGATGGCATCAAATTGAGTCCACAGATATAAAAACCACCTTATTAGATACAACAACTGTAAAAAAAACAAATGACCAATTATCAGTTTGGATTCTGGAAATATATAATGAACCGTTCAGTACAAATAATTCAGAAACCCTGGCCAAAAGATCGAGGACACAGTACATATTCAATCTAATTAAAAATGAATATTCGGTGATAGGCAATTTATACTATGATGTTATGGGCAGGATAATTTCACAAAATTACGAATTGAGAATTGGAGGAATAGGCAGAAATTTTTACAAACCTATTTATGATGATCCTGCAATAAGCGATTTATATGTTAAAATTACAAATTTTCTAAATATTAATATTTTCCCGTCGCAAATCGAACATCAAGAAAGTAATTCTATCGTTAAGTCGGACGAAGTTATTTTAGAGCCGTTGGATGAAAAAATTGATTTGCTTGCAAAAGAAACATTTGATAAAACAATAAATTTACAAGATATTGAACCCGAAAGTTCAAATTTCTCCGAGACAATTAATCCGAATGATGAAACAGTTGATTCAGCGATTACTGTTTTTAAAAGTGAAGCGGAAGAAATTGCTGAGTCTGATGAGGGAGTTTTAGATATTCCGAATGATCTTGCAGAAATAATTGATCTTCCTTCGACGAATGATATACTTCTTGAGACGAAAAACACTTCAACAAACATTGATAGCTCTTCGCTGAAAGTTGAAATAACTAATAGACCTTACGATTATGATTCAGAATTTAATGCAACTCAAACAATATTTTCGGATGGAACCAAATATTGTATTCAAGTTTCATCTTGGAAGAGGAAAAGTGTAGCTGAATCCGAAAAAAATAAGCTGATTTCAGAGGGACATAATGCGTTTCTGGTTGCAGCTGAACCCAAACATAAAAGAGGGACGTGGTATAGAGTTAGAATAGGATTCTTTAATTCTTTATCGGAAGCAAAAGATTATCAAAAATCACTAAAATAAAAATTTATGCATTTTTTATTATTTAAGCTTATTTTTTTGCGTAAATAAAGTTCAAAATAAATTTATAAGCTCGTCATATCTTTTTCACTCGAAAAAAAACCTTCAGAAATAATAATTATTCAATAATTACAAAACATTTTACAAAAATATACGTCTAAAAAACCGCTTACACTACTTTAGGAAGTTCTTTTTATGGAAACTACTTATAAAAAATACACCAGATTTCTAATATTACTATTAGCAATTATTTCAATACCGGTTTTTGCTCAATCCCAAACTTCGGTTCGGGTCGGGAAAATTTCACCGGGACAACTAGATGCCGCTGCTTTTACTCTTACCTCTGATGGATTTGTGCGTATTCACGGTAAAGGCGCTACATTCGGTCAGTGGGAAGAATCTATGGCATTTTACGGTTGGATTATAAACTCTAATACTCGTAAAGTAGTTTGGCACTTAAAAAACAATCCTGAATTTGAGGATGGAAAAGGTCTTTTTAATTTTAATTCGAAAATAGAGTTGAAAGCTGGAGATTATGAAGTTTACTATGCCGGTTCCGTTACGAACTACATTCAAATAACCGGATGGAATGATTTTTGGGATAATATATTCGGGAAAATGAAATATAAGTCAAGATATAGAAATGAATTATACATGAACATTGAAGGTCCATCCAATATTTTTAAACGATCCAGTCCAACAAAACTAGTCGATTCAAAAGTAAAAGATGCTATCGTTTCTATTATAAGAGTCGGAAATTATGAGGAATATGAAAAAAGTTTCTCTCTCACAAAAGACTCAAGAATAAGGATTTATGTTGTTGGTGAAGGGCGTAAAGGCAGTTTTTACGATTTTGCATGGATTTATGACGAGGATCACCATGAAAGATTCTGGACCATGTCGAGCAAAAATTCTTCCTATGCGGGGGGAGGCAAAAAAAACGTAATGGTAGATCAGGAGCTGATTTTACCCGCAGGCAATTATTCTGTTCATTATTCGTCGGATGATTCTCATTCTTACGATGAATGGAATGTGCTGCCTCCTAATGATCCGCAATTTTGGGGTATAACTATTTGGCCGGTCGACAAATCGGATTTAAGTTTTATAAAACCATTGTCAGAAAAAGATAGAAATAATCCAATTGTTGAAATGATAAAAGTTTATGATAACGCATTTTTAGCTCAAGGTTTTAGTCTTGAAAAGGATATGGACATTCGAATCTTTTGCATGGGGGAAGGTTCTGGAGGTGATTTAGCAGATTATGGATGGATAGTAGATGCCGATACACGCAGCACTGTTTGGAAAATGAATAAACGCCACACTGAACCCGCGGGTGGTTCGGATAAAAACAGACTTTTCGATGGAACAATAAATTTACAAAAGGGGAATTATATTGCTTATTACTTAACAGATGATTCACATAGCTTCCAGGAATGGAATGCAACCCGCCCAATTGAAAGTGAAAGATGGGGTATTACTATTTGGGCACGAAATAAAGCTGATAGAGACTATGTTAAATTATTTGATGAAAAAGAATATAAAAATAATAATATCCTGGCTCAAATAGTGAATGTGAGAGACAATCGCAATGAAAGAAGGAAATTCATTCTTTCATCGGCTTCCAAAGTCAGAATAATTTCCATTGGAGAAGGTGATAGTGGTGAAATGTTTGATTACGGATGGATAGAAAATGAAAGAGGTAAAACAATTTGGGAAATGACTTACCGCAAAACAGAACACGCGGGCGGCGCCAGGAAAAATAGAAAATTTAATGATACAATCTATTTGGAAAAAGGAACATATTATTTGCATTATAAAAGCGATGATTCGCATTCATTTAAAGATTGGAATTCTTCACCCCCGGATGATCCAGACATGTATGGAATTACAATTATGTTAAAAAAATAACTATAAATACTTTTTTAATGGGGCGGTGATATCCATATCACCGCTACGTTATAAACTCGCCGAAGATTATAAATTTATTGGAATAAAAATCCTCACAAAAAATTTTACTTAATATTTGCCCTTCAAATGAACGCCATACAATAGCCGAACCAACTAATTTGTGATAGGCAGAATTTAGATTTTTATGAAAACAATTTGAAATCTTTCTGCCGTCTGATAATCTAATAATAGTAAAATTTTATTTTCGGACTTGATTGTATCAATTGCGCTATTTATATTTAGTCTAAATAATAATAGAGTATCGTTGAATTATTCTAAAACTAAAATATGGAGCAATTAATGATAAATCCGATTAAGGCGGCAGTTGCCTTGTCAATATTTTTTTCTTTACAGATAAATGCCCAATTTAACGTGTTTGAACCAACTACAAGTGTAGGCGGATACGGAGAGTTACACTATAATTATATTAAACCGGAAGGAAAAGAATCCTTAAAATCCTTAGATTTCCATCGTTTTGTGATGTTTTATTCGCATGCCTGGAATGAACAATGGAGTTTTAAGGCTGAGGTAGAATTAGAACATAATTTTGTTTCCGAAGGTGAAGGAGAATTGGAATTAGAACAAGCTTATGTAGACTACAGACATTCAAAAGAATTTGGTTTTCAGGCAGGAGTTATTTTACCTTCCGTTGGAATGTTAAACGAAATTCATGAACCCCCTACGTTTTTAAGCGTTGAACGTCCCGATTATAATAAAAATATTATTCCAACCACATGGTTTGGGAATGGATTATCTTTTTATGGGAGCATAGAGGGTTTTGAGTATAAAATGACTGTGATGGAAGGTCTGAACGCTTCAGAATTTAATGCAAAATCCGGGATAAGAGACGGAAGACAAAAAGGATTCAAAGCTAACGCCGAGGATTTATTGTATAATGCGAGAATAAATTATCTATCTATTCCGGGATTATTATTTGGCGCTTCTTTTACATATAATAACGCGACTAAGGATTCAACAAACAATGCAGTTTCTATTGCGGAATTGCACGCCCGGTATAGAGCTAATAACATTTACATTGACGCTGAATTCGGAAATATATCTTATTCAGAAGGAATTGTTGAAAATTCGCGAGGTTTTTACTTCGATTTAGGATATAATGTTGGCGCATTGTTAAAGTGGGAGACAGAAATTATTCCTTTCATCAGATATTCAGATTATAATACGGCTGCTGTAACAAAAATTGGTGGAGATTCCGAAAAACAATATCACGTTTCTCAGTGGATGATTGGAGCGGCTGTAAAACCAATTGATGAAGTTATTTTTAAAGTTGATTACAGTGAAAATGAAATTGAACTAAATAAACAAATGACTTCCTATTTTAATTTTGGTGTTGGTTATATGTTTTAAGGAAAAAATTTGATGAAAAATTATTTAACAATTTTAATCCTTTTGATAATCAGTAATGAAATATTTCCGAATGAAATTCAAAATACATGCGAACAAATTATTAAAGATTATTTCGGTAAAAATGCCGTCTATTCGTATGTGGAATTTAACATTTCAGATAATTTGAGAATTGAAATCGAAAAAAAAAGCGGGCAGAAGTTCTTCAAAAATAAAGTTATAGTCTGGTATATTTCAGGAAAGGATTCTGTTGAATCCATTGCCATCCTTGATAATGTTTATGGAAAAAGTCTTCCTATCACATTCTTAGTCTTTTTCGATTTAAACGGAAATATTTTAAAGAGTGAAATTGTAAAATACAGAGAGTCTTATGGGGGAGGGGTGGTAAACGAAAGCTGGTTAAAACAATTCAATAATAGAAATTGTTCGTCCTCTTTCGAGGTCGGTTCAGAAATTTATGCCGTCAGTGGAGCCACCATTTCTTCAAATTCTGTAACACGCGGAGTACAAAAATTATCTTTTTTAGCAAAAGAAATTATAAGAAAAAATGAATTCAAAACTGCATCTTTTAGATAACACACTAAAAAATTTGCTTGTTGCCTATCTTCTTCTTCTCACTGTAGCTGTATTAGTAGGATTGGTGTTCTTAAAACAATCCACGAATGCTACAGTAGGAGGCACAATAGAACGGTGGAATGGAAGCGAAAGTATAAAACCTATCGAGCCGTTTGATATACCTGAAAATTATCCAAAACCAATAAATGAGATGCTGCTAACAACGCATAATCATCTTTTTGGATTTGCTTTAATATTTATTTCGGTTGGAATTATTTTCTATTTTAATTCTACAATTAAAGGCTTTTGGAGGAGTTTTTTAATTATAGAGCCTTTTATCTCGGCGGTTATAACTTTCGGCTCTATTTGGCTAATGAGATTTGTGAGTGAATATTTTGTTTACCTTGCTATTATTTCCGCGGTAATTATGTATGGCAGTTTTTTTATAATGGCGGGAATTTGTATTTATGAATTAAAGATTAAGAATGCTGAGTAAATTTTTCTGAGGTTTTCCTGATTTTTAACAATCGGACACCACTAACTTTAATAATACTCAAAATTAGCACTATTGCACCTATCCACTGAACCCAGCTAAGTATGTTTCCACGAATAATATATTCCAATAATATTGCCGTCAAAGGAAAAGACAATTCGCAAATCGTTGCCACTGAGGCAGTAATTCTTTTGAGACCGAAATAATAAAGCAAAATGGCTAGCCCACCAGAGGAAAATGCTATAATCCCAAAAACTATCCATTGAGTTGTTGATACCTTAACAATACTGCCCAAATCGCCCATACTTGCAACTAAAACAAGCATAATTATCGTCGTAAATAAAAATCTGAGATACGAGCCTGTAGCGTATGTTACATTTTTTAGAGCGCGTTTGCTTAAAACAGTAGAAAAACCGAAACTAAATGCGGCAAGTAACGCGAAAAGGGCCGCTATTGTTGTTTTATCACCAGTACTAAAATTGGGAACATCCAAGCCGAAGGTCATAAAATAAGCGCTTACTAAAGCAACACCCGCCCAAATAAAAAATTCACGTGGTAATTTTTCTTTCAGAATTAAAGAAGCTAATGTTAATGCGAAAATCGGTTGTAACTTTTGAATAAGAACAACAATTGATAAATTAACATAATTGACATAGAATAAAGCTTTTGTAATTGCCATTGTACCTATTGCACCGCCGAACAATGCAACTCCTACAAATGCCACCAAATCTTTTGTTAAAAGCTGTTCCTTTAGATTCCCATATTGTCTAATTAAAATTGGAGACAGCAAAACAGCAACAATTCCACTCTCCAAAAAAACAACCAACGGGACAGGTAAAGTGTAAAGGTATGGACGTAAAACAATACTGTCTATTCCCCATAAAGTAGCCGCAAAAATTACAAAAAACGGCGCTAATCTATCCATTGTGCTCAAAATTTTTATTCCAATACGTTGAAGAATAAACTTTTAATAAAATTGGACAAATATAAGGAAATTAAAACTAAACTGAGATTTATAATTGTTTGGACAAAATTTGATACTTTTTCCGAACTAATAATGCCCCAAAATCTAAAAATTTGATAAAAAATAGCATAATTAATTATTTATATATAAATAATTACGAAATACACTAAAGTAATAAAAAAAAGAAACGATGATATGGTATAGAAAACTGAATTTAATTATGAAAATTCTACTTTCATTTGAGGGCAAAAAAACATTTACACTTTATCCTGTATTATTCAATAATAATTGAGGGATTCATGGATGAAATATCTGTTCAAAGGGCAGAACAAATACTTAATCAACACTTCAAATTGTTTTTAGAAAAACAGAAAGAAGCCGGCTACCAATGTCAGATTTTACTCGACAGCAAATTTAACTATGAAAATCATAATTACTTTTATGTCCAATTTTGCAAAGAAAATGAGTGCGCAAAATGTTATAAAATAACCTGTTAAGTTAAATGCCGTTTTTTTAAGCAATTAAAATATTTGACTTCCCAGCCATTTGGGCTTATTTTTAGCCTATTCCAATAATTTATTGCATCTTATGTCCGAAAAAACTAAGCTATGGTACTTAGAAAATTTCAATTTGTTTTCTGAATTGAATGACTCTAATATGGAAATCCTTAATAATATTTCCAGAATGCGAACAGTTACAAAATCGCAACCAATCTATTTTGCTCATGATCCTTCAACATCAATTTTCTTCTTAAAAAAAGGACGTGTAAAATTAACAAGAACCTCTCCGGACGGTAAAGAAATGATTCTCGCGTTAATTAATGCTGGCGAAGTATTCGGCGAGATGTCAATTTTAGAAGAACAAGATAGAACAGACTTTGCAATAGCTCTTGATGATTGTTTGATATGTGCTATAAGCAAGGACGATTTTAAGTCTTTTATCGAAAAAAATCCTGCCATTAATAATAAAATTACCAGGTTAATCGGGTTAAGATTAAGAAAGTATAGTAAACATATAGAAGATCTTGTATTTAAAGATGCAACGGGAAGAGTGGTTTCTTTTATTTTAACTTTAGCGAACGAACAAGGGAAAAAAATTGGAGATGAAATTTTTGTAAAACCATTTTTAACTCACAAAGATATCGCAGAATTAACTGCCTGCAGTCGTCAGACGGTTAATTTTATTTTGACCGATCTTAGGCAAAAAAACATTATAAATTTCGACAGGAAAAAACTGATAATTAATAAAGAAGATGAATTGAGAAAATTAGCTGGTGTTTTGAAATAGCAAAGCTAAAATCGCTAAAACGTCTTAAAATTACAATTGCGTTAAAGGCTCCATTAAAAGGTAAAATAGTTTTTATTGATTATAAGTAATTCCGCATTTTATTAAAGCCAAATATCCTGAATAAACTAAATAAATTGACTGGTCTGATTAATTCTAAAAATATTGAAAAAATAAATCTGCTGTTATATTAACCTTATATCCCTAATAAATCCAAACTTATCCCTGTATTCTTTTACTTTATCCAGGTCAAATTCCATAGTAAAAATACCTTCTTTATCTGGCGCAGTAACTAAATTATTGCCCATAGGATCGTAAATGGCGCTATTGCCTGTATATATATTTTTGGGATCCTCACCTATTCTATTACAGCCCGCCATATAAAATAGGTTTTCAATTGCTCTTGATTTAAGAAAATGAGTCCAGTGATGAATGCGAACTTCAGGCCAGTTGGCTATATTGACCATAATCTCCACATTTTTTTTAGCATAGAATCTAAATAATTCGGGAAAACGAAGATCATAACAAATTGATAAACCCACCAATTTACCATCAACTTTTGTGATTACAATTTCTCTGGAATCATTGTAGTATTTATCTTCACCGGCATAACTGTATGGATGAATTTTCCTGTATCTTGCGCATATCAGACCACTTCTGTCAAAATGAATGGCTGTGTTAAAAAGTTTGTTTTCATATTTTTCAATAAATCCGGCAATAATATTAATTTTATTTTTTCGGGCGAGTTCGATAAAATACTGAATTGAGATTCCATCAATCTCTTCCGCAAATAGATGGGAATTCATAGTAAATCCTGTAAGTGTAAGTTCAGGGAATATTAACAAATCAGAATCAATCTGATTTCCCATCAATTCATCGATTTTTCTGGTATTAACTTCAGGATTTTCCCATTCAGGCGAAAACTGTACTAACGAAACTTTCATATTTTCCCATTATTTTTTTGCAACAAAGCAACTTAACGAAATTAAGGTTTATTTTTATTGAATAGATTACTTATTTTGTTGCCTTAATTTATCAATAATTCTTAATCCAAACTCGGTAAAAATATGCTAAATTATGTCTGGCTCGCCTTATTAATTCTGGGAATCGGAGTGGCTCTTTCAACTGACATTATCGATCAGTCTAACAACAAGTATCGTAATGGAGAACAACTAGCAGTAACATATTTGTTCGAAGAACCTTATTCACCAGGCCAATCAAAATCTTACAACGTAAAAATAGTAACAGAATCTGATGTATTCAGTAAATTTTATGGACTCGATCAAAACAAAAAAGTTGAACATGAAGCAAAATTAACAGTTGATTCAAAAAAAGGAACGAATGTTTTCTTTTTAACGACAAATTCTTCAACACCCGTCATTTGGCAGAAAATAGCGAAGATGGGGGGTAAAAATGATGATTTAACAGGTTCCGCCAAATTATTGTCCATTAAAGATTCCTACACAGCCGAAGGTACTATAACTTTAGAGGAAGTATCTTTCGCTACTATGAGAGATGTTACTAACGCTGCGCTCGATTACGCGTCTACCGCCGTAAATATAGCCATAGGACTAATAGGAATAATGGCTTTATGGTTGGGAATAATGAAAGTTGCCGAACAAGCCGGATTAATTAAAATCATTGCGCGCAGTGTACGTCCAATTACAAAATTTTTATTCCCGGATGTACCTCATGATCATCCGGCTATGGGTTCGATGATTATGAACATATCGGCAAATATGCTAGGATTGGGTAACGCGGCGACACCATTCGGCTTGAAAGCTATGGAAGAACTAAACGAGTTAAATGATAAAAAAGATACTGCCACAAATGCTATGTGCACTTTTTTAGCTGTTAATACGGCGGGATTGACACTTATCCCCGCTACGGCAATTGCTATTCGTGCGGCAATGGGTAGTTCCAATCCGACTATAATAATTGGTACCTCAATTGTCGGGGCCGCTTGCGCAACAACTGTCGGAATAACTTCGGCAAAAATTCTTGAGAAGTTTACGGATAAATCAACAACTTTTACAAACTGGTTACAACAAAGTAAAAAGAAATTTTTGGTTGCGTTAGGTCTCATTGCCGGTATAATTATTTTAGCTATCACTGGTCTTCTTTCAATTTTCTTTTCACTCTTCGAAAATATAAATCCCGATATCTTCAAAAATATTATTACAACAGTATCAACACTTGCAATTCCACTAATAATTTTTACTTTTCTATTGTATGGTTTTGTAAAAAAAGTTAAGGTGTACGAATCATTTGTGGAAGGGGCCAAAGAGGGATTTACTATTGCAGTAAAAATAATTCCTTATTTGGTTGGAATGTTGGTTGCCATTGGCATTTTCAGAGCCGGTGGTGTAATGGGATTACTTGAACAAATTTTGGCTTATCCGGCAAGTCTAATAGGCATGCCTGTTGAAGCAATTCCTATGGCTCTTATTCGCCCATTGTCGGGCAGCGGTTCTACCGGCGTTATGACCGAAATAATGGCAATACACGGTCCCGATTCTTATATTGGAATTTTAGTTTCAACTTTTTTTGGAAGCACTGAGACAACTTTTTATGTGTTAGCCGTCTATTTCGGAGCGGTTAATATAACAAAAACGAGACATGCATTAGCTGCCGGCTTACTTGCAGATTTAGCCGGTATTCTTGGCGCGGTGTTTATTGTTAATTTATTATTCGGATAATCGCATGAAAGTGTTGATAACAAGAAAATTGCCCAGAGTAGCGATAGATTTGTTATTAAAAAATAATATTGCAGTACAAGTTCATGATTCTGACGAGCCTATCAAGTTTAGAGAATTAGTGAGATATGGAAAGGATGCCGACGGCATCCTTTCATTGTTAACGGACAGAATCGATGAAAAAATTATTAACCGCTTGGAAAAATGTAAAGTTATTGCCAATTATGCGGTTGGTTATAACAACATTAACACAAAAGTGGCAAAAGCCAAAAATATTATAGTTACTAATACACCCGATATATTGACCGACGCCACCGCAGATTTGACACTTGCTTTATTGTTATCTGTTTGTAGAAGAGTAATCGAAAGTGAAATGTTCACAAGATCCAATAAATTTACTGGCTGGCAGCCTGAATTATTTTTAGGTATAGAATTAAAAGGGAAAACGCTTGGTGTTGTAGGCGCAGGACGAATTGGCAGGGCGGTTGCCAAACGAGCCGCTGCTTTCGGTATGAACATAATTTATTTTAACAAATCGAAAAAAACAGAATTCGAATTGGAGTTAAACGCTCAAAAAGTCAGTTTAACCAAACTTATTAAAAAATCGGACTTTGTAAGCCTGCATCTGCCACTGAATAGTGAAACGCATAATTTAATAAATTCGAAAAAATTGGAATTAATGAAGCCAAATGCTGTAATTATAAACACAGCAAGGGGTGAAATAATTGATGAAAATTATTTGATTGCAATGCTTAAAAAAAAGAGGATTTTCGGAGCTGGCTTTGATGTTTATCAAAACGAACCAAAAATAAATAAACAACTGCTCAAATTAAATAATGTCGTATTGCTACCTCATATTGGAAGCGCTACTTTCGAAGCCCGGTCGGCTATGGCTGAGCTGGCCGCTAAAAATATTATAAACGTGCTAAAGGGTTTGCCTCCAATAACACCGGTTGAATTATAATTTAAACTCAATTGTTTTTATAAGAATTTATAAATAATTTTACTAAAGTTAAATAAGCAGGAAAATCATGCGAATAGGAATTCCAAAAGAAACACTTCTGGAAGAAAAAAGGGTTGCCTTAGCCCCGGCTGGCGTTGATATGTTGATTAAATCGGGTCATACTGTATTTATACAAACCGGTGCGGGCATTGACAGTCATTTTACCGATGAGCAATACATCAAAGTGGGAGCCACAATAGTTTATACCGTTGAGGAGGTTTTTCAGCGCGCCGAACTTATCGCAAAAATTGCTCCTTTAACGGAAAGTGAAGCCGAGTTGCTTCAGGAAAATCAAATCTTATTTTCATTTCTGCACTTGGCAATAGGCAAAAAAAATATTGTGCAGAAATTGCTTGAAAAGAAAATTACTGCCGTAAGTTATGAATTAATTGAAAAAAATGATGAACTGCCTGTGCTACAATCGATGAGTGAAATTGCCGGTCAGTTAGCGGTTCAAATGGGTGAAAGATTTTTGGGTAACGGGTATCAGCATAGCCGTGGCATCCTTTTAGGCGGAATTACAGGCGTAGCCCCTGCGGCTGTTGTAATTTTAGGTGCGGGAGTTGTTGGACTGAATGCAGCGAGAACTGCTTTAGGCAGAGGCGCACATGTAATCGTACTCGATAAAGACCTGAAAAGGTTAAGACGAATAGATAATATTTTGGCTAAGAACATCACCACTGTTGTAGCTAACCCTTATACAATAGCCAGAGGTGTAAAATTCGCTGATCTTTTTATCGGCGCAATACAAATAAAAGGAGAAAAAATTCCTCTCCTTGTAAATGAAGATATGGTGAAAAGTATGAAAAGCGGCAGTGTTATTGTTGATGTTTCAATTGATCAAGGCGGTTGTATTGAATCGAGCAGACCAACTTCAATCTCACAACCTACTTTCGTAGAACACAATGTAATTCATTTTTGCGTCCCTAATCTTCCCTCTATGGCACCACGTACTGCTTCGTATGGTTTAACAAATGCTTGTATTGAATATATTATGAATATAGCCGATAATGGACTCGCACGCGCGGTTTCAAGCGACGTAGGTTTGGTTAAAGGCGTTTGTACATATAATGGTTATTGTTCAAATGAAATTCTGGCGGAAACTTTTAATGTAGAGTATCGCCGGCTGCATATATTTTCAACAAATTAGTGATGTGAGTAAATGACCGAAGAGATCAAGCATAAAAGCGCATATTGGGTAAGTAAATATCATTCTAAGGTTGTAACCTCGGATGAAGCTGTAAAAGCCATTAAATCCGGGGATAAAATTATTATTCAACCGGGATGTGCCGCTCCGATGGAGCTTATAAGATCAATGGTAAGACGAAAAGATGAGTTACGCGATGTGATTATTTATCATATTCTGGTAGTGGGGAATTTGCCTTACACTCAACCCGGAATGGAAAAACATTTTAAACACATCGCTTTTTTTATCGGTGGTAATGCGCGCAAAGCCGTAAACGAGGGACGAGCGGAATTTATGCCGATATTTTTATCGGAAGTGACACTGCTTTTTAAGAGGGGAATTTTAACCGCTGATGTTGCTCTTGTAAATGTTTCACCACCGGATGAACATGGATTTTGTTCATACGGAATTGATGTCGGAAATATTAAAACACCTGCTGAAAAAGCGAAAATTGTAATTGCGCAAATAAATAAGAATATGCCTCGTGGATTAGGAAACAGTTTTATTCATATAAATAAAATTGATTATGTAGTTGAATATGACGAGCCCTTACTCGAATTGCCTCAAGTGGATCCTAATGCAAGCCCTAGCGTTTTAAAAGTTTATGATGATATTGGTAAAAATGTTGCGGGTTTAATTGAAGACGGTTCAACTCTTCAGATGGGTATAGGCGCTATTCCCGATTCAGTTATGAAATACCTTCGCGAAAAAAACGATTTGGGAGTTCATACTGAAATGTTTTCGGACGGTATGATTGATCTTGTTGAAGAAGGCATTATTAATGGCGAGAAAAAAACACTGCATCAGGGTAAAATTGTTGCCGGCTTTGTTTTGGGAACACGAAGATCCTACGACTTTTTAGATAATAATCCTATCTTTGAATTTCATCCTCAAGAATATGTTAACGACCCTTTTACAATAGCTAAAAATAATAAAATGGTCGCTATAAATTCCGCTATTGAAATCGATTTAACGGGACAAGTGTGCTCAGATTCAATTGGCACAAAACTTTATAGCGGTATCGGTGGACAAGTTGATTTTATTCGTGGAGCTTCACATTCGGAGGGCGGCAAACCGGTTATCGCTTTGCCTTCGGCTACTAAAGATGGGAAAATTTCTAAAATTGTTCCTATGCTGAAACCAGGTGCCGGTGTGGTTACTTCCCGAGGCGATGTCCACTATGTAGTTACTGAATTTGGCGTAGCCCAACTATGGGGAAAAACAATTCAGGAAAGAGCTCGTGAGCTTATTAAAATCTCGCACCCTGATTTTAGAGATGAATTAACTGAATTCGCAAAAATAAATTATAAGTTATAAATATATGGTAGCTGTAATTGGTGATGTTCATGGCTGTTTTTATACACTTGTAGAATTGTACAATAAAATTCGTGACAAATACAATAATATTCCTGTTTATTGTATAGGCGATCTTGTTGACAGAGGCAACAATAGTTACGAAACAGTTAAATTTATAATTAGTGAAAATATTTTGTTTACTCCCGGCAATCATGATTATATGTTTTATCATTTCTTTAAAGACCCGACAAGTGTATTCGCGAGATCCTGGGTTTTTAATGGAAGTGAAACAACATTAACTTCATACGAAAATCACGAGGAGGCAGTTTTCAAACATATTGAACATATAAAGAGTACTCCCTTATATTTTAATCTGCCAGATTGTTTTTTATCTCATGCGGGGATTTCTTCGCACTATAAAAAGTTGCTGAATATTGATTCTGCTAAAAATCTCGATTCGTTGAGTGACTATATTTACAACGACTATAAAACTGATCGTGGTGTACTTTGGACGCGTGACTCCCTGTTGGACTTAGGTAAATTACAAATCGTTGGACATACAAAACATCAGGAAATAACTCTCGATGAAAACGCCAATGCTGTTTATATTGATACGGGCGCATGTGTGGGCAATAAGCTGAGTGCTGTAATTATAAAGGATAGTCAGATTGCTGATGTTCTGGAGTCTAAAACAAATCTTAACGATATAATTTAAATAATGGAATAATTCGTCACTATAGAAAAAACAATTGTATTTAGATAATTTAATAAATAATTTTTGATCGCATGTTTATAAAATAGGAGGCATATCGAAAAATTTTACTATAATTGCGATTTAATTTTGTGGAAACTTGCAGATCAATCAAACACATACTAAAAACCTAACAGGGAAAAAACGAAATTCCCTATTCGTATTATTAATTGCCGTTATTGTTTCACTGGGATTTACAATTCCCAAAGATTCGGGTAATGAAATATTTAAACCTGATGTTATAACAAATCCTGATAAAAACCTTTCTCAAATTATTTATAATACCTTGTCCGATTCAACAATAGGATTCGCTCAAGACTCAACAGGAATTTTTAATCCAAGTTCACTGGATTCCTCAGCTCTCGATTCAGTTGTAAAAATTGATTCCCTAAAAATCGATTCAACTGCCAGACTTGAGTATTTTAAATTTCAGCGTACCGACAATGACTATGTCGAATTAGAAGAGAAGAAAAAATCGAGCTTTTTTGCTTATCCGTCAACTGCAAATTTAACGAGGACGGTGGAACTGGATTCCAGCGGACAGTATGTTTATATAAAAGAAAAAATAGCCGGGCAGGAAGAAAAAGTATACTTAAAAATGAAGCTGGAAGACTATGTAAATCTGAAAATGAAATTAGTCAACAGGGAACAATGGGAAAAAATAGGATATAAGTACCAGGTACTTGAAGAAAAAAATGATTTGGGCGAATTAATTTCGGATATAACCAATATAGAAATTCCACTTCCAAGCGCAGGCTTTCTAAGTATTTTCGGTCCAAATATTATAAAGTTACGTATCAACGGTTCAGTTGATATACACGGCGCATGGCGTAACGAAAGTACCGATGGTTTAACAGCATCACGTTTGGGCAACTCGCGTAATGAACCTGATTTCAGTCAGCAAGTCCAGATTAGTGTTAACGGAACCATAGGTGATAAACTGAAAATTAATGCGGACTGGAATACTGAAAGAACATTCGAGTATGAGAATCAGCTTAAAATTGTATACGACGGGTACGACGATGAAATAGTTAAAAAAATTGAAGCAGGTAATGTGTCGCTTCAAACTTCATCTCTGGTCGGCGGAAGCGAGGCTTTATTCGGTATTAAATCTCAGTTCCAGTTTGGTCCTTTAAGTCTAACAGCTTTAGCTTCTCAAAAGAAAGGGGAAGTAACTGAAGTGAACCTCAGCGGCGGGTCAGAGAAGAAAACATTTGACGTGCATGCCTATGAGTATTCCGAAAATCACTACTTCCTGCATTCTGTATACGCTAATACGGAACCTGCTTTTAATTTTTTCGAAAACTATTATGGTAATCCATCACCCGTTCAAAATAATAATTCGTTATTCTGGTATGTAAAAGATATTGAAGTTTGGAAAAGTACTACGGGCATAGTTGATAAAAGTAAGGAACGTCAGGCTAACGCATATATGGACATTAATAAAGTTCAGCGCGAAGCTATTGATGCAGGCACGCGTGACAGCACTCAAACTTCTGTGCCGGGGGAATCTGTAATCGGCACTCGATTCGTTCCTTTGATTCAAGGAATGGATTATATTGTAAACGAATACACTGGAGTAATAAGTTTTATAACACAAATTCAACGCTCAGATGTTGTAGCGGCTGCTTTTCGAATTGAAGGACCAACTGTTTCGGCGGCCGACGATATTATTTACGGTGAGTTTACAAAAGATTTACCCGATAAACAATTGGTTGTCTTAAAACTCATTAAACCAAAAGATATTGTTCCCGGTTACAAGGAGGCTTGGTCTTTACAGCTTAGAAATATTTATCCTCTTAAAGGTGGCAGGGATATTAAACAGGACGGTTTTCTTCTTGATATCAATTATAGGGTTGAAGGACAAGAGCCAAGAAACGATATTGACGGCAAAAAATTGTTGGAGCTTTTTGGACTCGATAAACGTGATGCCAGTGGAAACGCCTCACCCGATGGACTTTTCGATTTTGAATCCCGCACAATTATTACAAAGACGGGCGAAATAATTTTCCCAAAATTAAAACCATTCAGCACCGAAACTTTAACCCCGCTAGGACTTGTTCAGTATGCCTATGATGATATTTATGATACTACAAAAACATTCGCCCAGCAGAATACTGAAAAGGACAAATTCCTGATATCAGGAGAATATTCCGCGTCGGTAACCTCAACCTACAGCATTGGTTTTAATGTTGTTGAAAATTCCGTCCGTGTACAATTAAACGGCCGTGAATTAAAAGAAGGTGTGGATTATGTTGTTGATTATAACATAGGTCAGGTTACTATAAGAAACGACGCGGCTTTGGTGCCCGGAGCTGACCTGAAGATTAGTTACGAACAGAACGATCTTTTTTCCCTGGCTTCTAAAACTCTGCTCGGTTTGCGAGGCGTTTACGAATTTGACAAGAAAACAAGACTCGGTTTTTCTTTCCTAAATCTTAATCAGAAAACTCTTAGTGATAAAGTGAGAATAGGTGAGGAGCCTTTAAGCAACACAATTTATGGCGTCGATTTCGAAACAGACATAGATTTGCCTTTTATTACCAAAGGGCTCGATAAAATTATTTCTACACGAGCTATGAGTGGTTTGAATGTAAAAGGCGAGTTCGCTTATATGAACCCTGACCCCAATACTAAAAAAAGTACAATATCCACAGATAACGATAACAGTATAGCTTATATAGATGATTTTGAAGGAGCCAAACGTTCCATACCGATAGGTGTTTCATATACAGGCTGGAAGGATTTAAGCCCTCCATTTATTGGGTCAATGACCGAACTCGACTCTTTGATGGCGTATAAAGCCAAGGCCTTCTGGTTTAATATTTTACCCTCCGATGTGGATGTAAACGATATTTGGCCAGATAAAAGAGCTTCCAGGCAGGATCAACAGGTAACAGTTCTCGATTTTGTATACAGACCGGGCACTAGAGGTATGTACAATAACAACCCTAAGATTGAGGAAAATCTCAATCAGAACTGGGGTGGTATGATGAAAGCGCTGTCACAATCTGCAAGTAATCTAGTGGAAGAAAATATTGAGTTTTTAGAATTTTGGATTAAACCCTCCAAAGTCCCAAAGGATTCAAAATTATTTATAGATATCGGACAGATTAGTGAAGATGTTATTCCTAACGGAAGGTTGGATACTGAAGATCCCGACAACAACGATAATCTTGAAAATGACAGTGAGGACAGAGGATTAGATTTTGTAGCTAACGCTAACGAAACCGGCACCGCTCCTGGAACTGATAAAGCAGGAGATGATTTTAAGATAGTTTCTGGCTCATTAGTTACAGACGACTATTTGCAAATTAATGGGACCGAAGGTAACGCTAAATTAACAGATATTGGAAGATTCCCCGACTCGGAAGACTTAAATAGAAACTTTAATCTTGATCGGCTTAACAGTTATTTCCGTTACGAAATTCCTTTAGACACCAACATGATTGTAAATCCAAATCCATTTATAGGAGGCGGAGGCGGCAGGGATGGCGCATGGTACTTATTTAAAATTCCGTTAAAAGATTTTGTGGATAGAGTAGGCGACCCGAGTTTACAAACAGTTGAATTCATCAGATTATTTACGACAGGAACTGACGAAGAAGTTCATATACGAATTGCCGAAATGAATTTCGTGGGTAATCAATGGCAGGAAAATTTTAACGATGGAAAAATAGACAAGGACGATCCAATATTAACTATCTCAGAAATTAATATTGAAGATAACCCAGAGTATATTACGCCGCCCGGTGTAAAACGAGAAAAAGACAGAAGCAAACCGGATGAAGAAGTTTATAAGAATGAGCAGTCTTTAAAAATGCTTATTGAGGATTTGCCCGAAGGTGACGCAAGGGAAGCGATAAAATATCTTTTCAGGCCGCTTGACGTGTTCAATTATAAAGAGATGAAATTATTTATCCGTGGTGACAAAAATTACGCGCTCCCAACTTCAATCTCGTATTATCAGGATAGTTTAAATTACGGAGCGGAAGTTTATTTCAGGTTCGGTTCGGATAAAAATAATTATTACGAATACAGGCAGCCACTCCGTTTCAATACAAAAGCCGGCAGTGATGGATGGGACGAGATTGCGATTAAGTTTGACGAACTTACAGCTATTAAAGAATTACGAGGCACAGACTCATTATCAAAAGTTGGAGAGTTTCGTAAAAATGTTCCAGGACGCGAAGGACATCAATACGGTGTTCTTGGTAATCCTACGCTTACAAGGGTTGCGTTTTTCAGTATCGGTATAGTTAATCCCGGCGTAGTATCGGATTCCACTGTAGACCTGACAAGAACAGTCTCAGGTGAATTGTGGGTCAACGAGCTTCGTGTTCTCGGCGCCGACGATACTCCGGGCTGGGCATACAGCATAGCAACAACTTTTAAGTTAGCCGATTTAATGACTGTTAGTTACAATACAAGAAAAACAGATCCGTACTTCCATAAATTAAATGATAGATTCGGCTCCAGAAAAGATGATAATAGTTGGGCACTTAACGCAAATTTGGATGTTTTAAAACTTATTCCGGTTAAAATGGAAGGAAGCAATATTAAAGTTAATTATTCGCATTCCGAGTCCTTCAGTAAACCGCTCTATAAACCGGGTACGGATATTTTAGTGGAGGCAGCAGCCGAAGCATCATCCAACCCCGATAGTTTACGAAGGGAAACAGAAGTTGTAAATATTAAAGATACATGGGCGCTTCAAAATATCAAGTTGAAAATTCCAACTAAGGCCTGGTACATTGACGATACATTTAACAATATAACTTTGGGATTTACTTATAATAAATCGTTTTCAAGAACCCCAACCGCATCTGCACAAAAATCCTGGGTGTGGGACGCTAAATCTGACTATAGTTTAAATCTTGGTAAAAATAATTTCTTTTACCCAGCTGATATTCCTCTGCTCGGTGAGGTAATTAAACTTTTTGAGGATTACAGGAACGGTAAGTTTTATTATACACCCCAAGCATTTAACGCCAATTTAAGCGCGCGTAGAAACTGGAATTATACACAAACCAGGACAAAAGACGTACTTCCCATAATTCAACGAGACTTTACCGCGTCAAGAGGCGGTTCTTTCAATTGGTTGTTTACAGAAGGGGGTCTTCTGAATTTAGGAATCGATTATACTGTGGATGTAACTTCCTCATTAGCTCATATTTTAGCAATTAATGAAGTTGACAGACCCGAATCCGAGATCTGGAAAGATATTTTCGGCAGCGCCGGATTTGGTCGTGATAATAATTATCAGCAATCATTTACATTTAAAACAGCCCCAGCATTGCCATCTTTGTTCGGATTAAATAAATATCTGAAAATCGATTTCGGTTACAGAGTTACATATAACTGGAAAAATAATTTTCAGCAGGAAGATTTGGGTAGAAGCGCAAGTTATAGCAGTTCTCTTAATACAGGGTTAAACATCCGTTTACAATCTATTATGGATCCGCTATTTGGTGAAGACAAAACTAAAAAAACACAATCCCCACAGTCGAATTTCGGGCAAAACCGAAATAATCGTAATCAACCCCGAACACAGGGTAAAAGAGATGATGAAGATAATATAAATAAAAATCCTGCTTCCACAGACTCATTGGCGCTTCTTTCGGCTGATAGTTTGGATACAGGTGATTCCAAATTTATGCAAATTCTCGGCAGCGTTAAGTACGGTATAAAATACATGCTTTTCGATTATGAGCAAATTTCTTTCAACTTTAACCAAAGCAATCAACGCGGAGGCGGCGGTTTGGCGGCCGAAGGTACGGGATTCAGCAATTTTTGGGGCGTGCGCCAGAAAGATTCAGCGGGACCTAACAGATTGTTCATGCTGGGGTTGAGTAATGATTTGGGAATGAGAGCGCCCGGCGGAACCATGCAGGATAATTTCTCGCAAAAAAATAATTTCGACTTTAAAACTTCACGTCCTTTGTGGGAGGGCGCAAAAGTGGATATAAACTGGAAAATCGGCTGGGGATTTAATAGAAATACAACATTACGTTCAGACTCTACAACAGGCGAAGTTATAATAACTAATGTTACTTCAACAGGAAGTATTGACAGATCATTTTTCTCCATGCCTATATCCTTTTTTAACAGCAATTTGAAACGTGTAAATGAACTCTATAATCCAGAGGCCGAAGATCAGAATAAGAATTTGGCCGAAGCATTTTCCACAGGTCTGGAGTCTTTACCTTTATTATCTTCTTTGCCTTTTCTAAAGGATGTTGTTAAGTATGTACCCCGTCCAAACTGGAGACTTAGTTGGGCAGGATTGGAAAAACTGCCGATATTCGAAGGGTTCGCAAAACGTGTTCGACTGGATCACGGTTACAGTTCATCGTTTACTGAAGGCTGGAAAGTTAATCCAGACGGCGATAAAGAAATTCAATCACAAAAAATTAACTATGGATTTAATCCTCTCGCTGGTTTGGACATTCAGTTCGACGAACTATGGGGTGGTAATTTTAACGCGTCAGCAAAATATATTATGAAAACAAATTATGATTTGGGTGTGGCTACAAAGAATATAACCGAATCATTATCTCGTGATATTAGTCTAACCGCGAGTTTTTCAAAATCCGGTTTTGACATTCCATTGTTTGGTTTAGCACTTAAAAATGATATAGAGATTTCGTTTTCATATACTTTTGGTAACAATTCGGTTATTATTTACCAATTGGGAGAAAATTTTGACGAAAAAGGAAAACCTCAGGACGGAACAACTCGTACCACTTTAGAGCCCAGAATTCGTTATGTTATGAGCTCCAGAGTAACTTTATCGTTGTTCTATAAAAGAAGTTCTGTTGCGCCTGAAGGGGCTTCCAGAATTCCCGCCACAACAACTAACGAAGCTGGATTAGACGTACATATTTCTATTCAGTAAAATTATTGGAAGACCTTTGCTGATTCTTTATAGCCTTATCAATTATTTTAAAAAAGGAAAAATATGAAACAACGAAGAATATTATGGGTAGATGACGAGATAGAATTATTAAGGTCGCATGTAATTTTTCTTTCTGAAAAAGGTTATGATGTTAGTACTGTAACTAACGGCGAAGACGCAATTGACAAAGTACGCAGCGAACAATTCGATCTTATTTTTCTTGACGAGATGATGTCTGGCATGGGTGGATTGGAAACTTTGGGGCGCATAAAAGAAATAAACGCTAATATTCCCGTTGTTATGGTCACCAAAAGCGAAGAAGAAAGTTTAATGAACGATGCGATTGGAGGTAAGATAAGCGATTATCTTATTAAACCTGTTGTGCCTTCACAGCTTTTTATGGTTCTGAAAAAAATTCTCGATAAAAAACAAATATCGGGCGAATATGTTGCTAAAGATTATCTTCAGGATTTTAACAGAATATCCCAAAGTTTAATAGGCGATCTGGATTTTGAGGATTGGGTTGAAATTTATTTGAAACTTACAAATTGGGAACTGGAACTCGATTCTCATCAAGAAGTTGACCTTAGGCAGTCCCTTCTGGAACAGAAAAAAGAATGCAACCAGGAATTCTCTAAATTCGTAGAAAAAAATTACAAGAATTGGGTTAATAATCTCGGCGATTATAATACACCGACTCTTTCGCCCGAAATCGTTGAAAAGTATGTTTTTCCGGAATTAAACAAATCCAATGGACCTGTTTTTCTATTTGTTCTAGATTGTTTAAGACTGGATCAATGGTTAGCCATGGAAAAACTATTGGTTAATATGTTCAACATATCCAAAGATTATTATTATTCGATACTTCCCACAGCAACCCCTTATTCGCGAAACGCAATATTCGCGGGGCTTTTCCCTTCCGAAATTGAAAAACGTTTCCCCGAACTGTGGAAAACAATGAAAGATGACGAACGCAGTATGAATAAATTTGAAAGAGAACTTTTACAAGGACTTGTTGACAGGAAAAGGATTAAACTGAAAAACGACTTAAAGTACATGAAAATCATCGATCCAGATATAGGTCGTTCTTTTGAACAGAATATCAGTTCGCACTCAAAAACACATTTTATGGCGGTTGTAGTAAATTTTTTAGATATGATTGCTCATGGACGTTCGGATTCGGATCTTCTTAAAGAAATAGCTCCTGATGAAGCCGCATACCGATCTCTTACACTTAGTTGGTTTAAACATTCCTCGTTGTTGGGTACTTTTAAAAAAATATCTGAGATGCATAACGCGAAAGTAATAGTTACAACTGATCACGGAAGTATTAGAACATTACGCGGGGCAAAGGTATTGGGTGACAGAGAGGCTTCCACAAATCTGCGTTTTAAATTCGGCAGAAATTTAAAAGCTGATGAAAAAAATGCAATTTTTATAAATGATCCAGAAGAATACAAGCTGCCTAAAAGCGGCGTTACAATCAGTTACATTATTGCCAAAGAAGATTATTATTTTGTGTATCCAACCGACTATCATAAATATTTGAGTCATTATAAAGATTCATTTCAGCACGGCGGCGTCTCTATGGAAGAAATGATTCTGCCTGTAATAACAATGGAGAGTAAAGTTTAGATGCTGTTGATTAAAGAAATCATTTCTAATTCAGAATTTGAAACAGCCTCATTTGCAAAAGAATGTATAACTATGTTCAATTCCGGTTCTGTAATTGAGTTGATTGGCGATTTGGGCACCGGCAAAACATTTTTTGTGAAATCATTTTGTAATGAATTGGGGATCAATAATAGCAGTAGTCCAAGTTTTTCGATAGTCAATCAGTATAACGGTAAAAAGTTAATTTATCATTTTGATTTTTACAGAATTAAAAAAACGGAAGAATTACTGGATATCGGATTTTATGATTATATAAACGATGAAACGGCAATAACATTTATTGAATGGGGCAACCTTTTTGAGGAGGTATTGCCCGGTAAAAGATTTGTGATTACATTTAATACCTTAGATCAAGAAAAACGTAAAATTACTTTGTATAAAAATGGATAATAATTTACCTATACTAGCTGTTGAAACTTCGGGCGAAATGTGCAGCGTAGCTATTTTGCAAAATGGAAACGTTTTTGCGGAATCCTGTATTCAAAAAAAACATATTCATTCCCAAAAGTTATACTCACTAATCGAACAGGTGCTTTTAAATTTAGATTTATCGCTTCAACAGATTTCATCTATTGCTATTTCCGTTGGGCCGGGTTCATTTACAGGTTTAAGAATTGGGATGTCTGCGGTAAAAGGTATTGCCTTCGGCTTAAACGTTCCTGTAATTCCTGTTGGAACTTTTGATGCTTCGTCTTTTCAGTTGTTCGATTTGAATAGAGATCTTAAAAATTTAGCGATAGTCAGTAAAGTGAACACAACAGAATTGTACGTTCAAAAATTTTCTCGCGATATAAAGAGTGAAAACGGGAATTTAGAAATTATTACGAATGATGAACTTGAAAAATATGCCGAAGGTTACCAACTTTACGGCAATATTAAGCATAATAGTGTAATACCATTCGAGTCACCGAGTGCAGTTTCAATTGCAAAATGGGCTTATATTTTTGGAGAAGATTTATTAACTTCCGACTATGATTATTTGGAACCAAACTACGTTAAAAAATTTGTTGTAAGGACAATAAAATGAAAATTATTAATCTGTATTCCATTCTTTTATTTTTAACTATTAGTTTAAACGCTCAAGTCGTTGGGCCAAAAATATCCATTCTTGAAGAAACTTTTGATTTCGGCAATGTGCCTGAAGGACAGATAGTTACGCACAATTTTGTGCTTACAAACACTGGCGGTGAAGTGCTTGAAATTCAGCGCGTTAGAGCTTCGTGCGGATGTACTGCCGCTAAACCGGAGAAAGATAAATTAAATCCGGGTGAAACTACAAGTATTAAAGTTGAATTCGACTCTCATAACAGATCAGGGGAGCAAAAGAAGTATGTTTATATCTTTTCTAACGATAAAGAAAATCCTCAAACACGCTTAGAATTCAGTGTAAATGTTGTGGATAAATATTCACAAGCTGCCGCTGAAATAAAATCCCCAAAACTTATACTTTCCAAAACTCAGCATAATTTTGGGAAAGTAAAAGAGGGTGAGGTTGTAACATTAAATATTTTGGTTAAAAACGCCGGAGATAACAATTTGGAAATATCCAAAGTGGAATCGACCTGCAACTGTATAACCACTGTTCTAAGCAATAAAATTCTTAAAGCGGGTGATAGCGGATCGATTAAAATCGATTTGAATACATCCGATAGGAAAGGGGAATTAACCCGGGTTGTTAATGTTTTTTCTAATGATCCGCTTAATCCGAATCAATCAATAACTCTATTTGTAAACATAGAAGATCGGAAAAAATAATGGCATGGTTTAAAAGATCAAAACAAAATTTTTCACCCGAAAGCCAAAAAAGAGATTTTCCGGACGGTCAATGGGTAAAATGTGACGAATGCGGAGAAATTATACACAATAAACAGCTCGAAATTAATCTTTGGGTTTGTCATAGGTGTAATTTTCATTTCAGAACCGGGCCGGACGAATACGTTTCTATTTTATTTGACGATGGTACATTCAAAGAATACGATAAAAAAATGAAATCCGCCGATCCTCTGGAATTTGAAGACACAAAAAAATATATAGATAGAATAAACGGTACTATAAAAAAATCGGGATTGTACGATGCCGTTAAAACGGGCATTGGTAAAATTGACGGCAATAAAACATCTTTCGCGTGCATGGACTTCAGGTTTATTGGCGGAAGTATGGGATCGGTGGTTGGCGAAAAAATTTCGCGAGCGATTGACCGAGCATATACTAATAAAATTCCCATGATAATAATTTCGCAAAGTGGCGGAGCTCGAATGATGGAAGCCGCATTTTCATTGATGCAAATGGCCAAAACAAGCGCACGTTTAGCCCGTTTAGCGGACGCCAATCTTCCTTATATATCAATTTTAACCGATCCAACCACCGGTGGTACAACAGCAAGTTACGCGATGCTCGGTGATGTTAATATCGCTGAACCTAACGCTCTTATCGGTTTTGCCGGTCCTCGTGTAATAAAAGAAACAATTGGAAAAGATTTGCCGAAAGGATTTCAGAGATCCGAATTTTTAATGGAACACGGATTTCTGGACCTGGTAGTTGACAGGAAATCACTTAAAAAAGTAGTTTCCCAGATGATCGATTATATGACCTGATTTTATTTAACAAAATTAGGTCTAAGTTTTTTTAAAACGTCAATAGTATAATCAATTTCCGATTTAGTGTTATTCGGATTAAAAGAAAATCGTATTGTACCGCTGGCGTCTTCAATGCTTTTCCCCGCACTCAACATTACATGCGATGGTTTTAATGTGCCCGAAGTACAAGCCGCGCCGTTCGACGCTGCGACTCCATTGATATCTAAAAACATCAGCATCGCTTCTGGATCAACCCGGTAATATTCACTTTTAAGCGTTACCGATAAAATATAGGGTGAAGTATCTTCTTTGGTATTTATATCAAATTCATCTAAGGATATGGAATTAATTCCTTCGATAAAATATTTTTTAAGATCGCTTACAATTTGATTGTTGGTTTCCATTTCCAGGTCGGCTATTTTAACAGCTTCCGCCAAACCGACAATACCAACAATGTTTTCCGTTCCGCCTCGTCTGTTTCTTTCCTGTGAGCCGCCGTATAATAAAGGGGAAAGGGGAGTTCCGCTTTTTGCGTATAAAAATCCAACCCCCTTAGGCCCGTAAAATTTGTGAGCTGAGGCGGCCATAGAATCGAAACCAAAATTTTTAACGTCTATCCGGTTTTTCGCGAATCCCTGCACTGCATCTACGTGAATATAGGATTTGTTACGTTTTGTCAATTCAGTAATTGATCTAATGCTATTTAACGCCCCCGTTTCATTATTTGTATGCATGGCGGCAACCAAAGAAGTGCCGGAGTCGAGAGTTTTCTCCAATTCTGAAACATTTAACTGAGCATATTGATTTACACCAACATACTCTGTATTAAAACCCGATTTTCCCAGTTCCTCAAAAGAATCTAAAACAGCGTGATGCTCTGATTTGGAAGTAATAATTTTATTTCTTCCGGATTCTGTAAACTCTGTTTTTGAAATACCAAAAATGGCAAAATTATCCGCTTCAGTGCCACCGCTTGTAAAATAAATCTCACTCGCATCGGCATTAATAAAATCGGCAATTATTTCACGGGCTTCTTCTATTGCAACACGAATAATCCTTCCATAAGAATGTATGGACGAGGGATTTCCAAAATAATCGCTGAGGTAAGGGAGTATTTTTTCTTTTACTTTAGGATGTATTGGTGTCGTTGCAGCATTGTCAAAATATATTTTATCCAAAATTACTTCTTTATATTATTTAATTGATACGTCGCCTACTTGTATTGTCTCAATTCCTTCTTTGGTTTTGAGCAGCATGAATCCATTTTGATCTATATCTTCAAATATTCCGAACTTTTCTTTATCATCCTCAACAATATGAATTTTTTCACCTATCAAACTACATCTGCTTTTCCAGTCATTTAAAATTTTATCACTATTTATTTTCAGATCCTGCATCATCTCCTCAAATCGGTTCAATATTTCGCTCAGTAGTCTTTCGCGTCCTACAGGTTTCTTCAACTCCATTCTTATAGAGGTAGGTCGAATATTGAATTTACCTGTAAAATTCGGCTGATTAACATTTAAACCGATACCGATTGCAATTTTTTCCAATTTACTGCCCTTGGAGGTCGATTCGATTAATATTCCGGCGATTTTTTTCCCGTCAACTAATACGTCATTCGGCCATTTTACACCCACATTTAACTGATGCAAATTTTCAAGGGCTTGCGCTATTGATACCGCTGCGCCAAGCGACAATAAATTTATGTTCTTAAAGTTAATATCCTCATTCAGTAGAATGGAAAAAGTTAAAGCCTGATCTTTTGAGGAGACCCAACTTCTTTGTTTCCTTCCGCGGCCTTTTAATTGATATTCTGCCATCGCAACTGTGCCGTTGCTATTATATTCTCGCGAACCCATAATAAATGAGTTCGTAGAATCGACTTCTTCCATATAAACAAAATTTCTGCCGATTAATTCCGTATCCAATTTAATGTCAAATTCTTCAATACTAAACAAAATGTCGTCTCCTATCAATAATGTAATTATGTCATTAGTAGTGTCAAATGTACTATGTTACGACAAAATAGCAGTATTCACGCCAGCTTAAATGTTCAAGCAAAAATACTGGATCCGTAAGTCGTTGTAATTAAATAAGTTAATAAAACGTAATTAATGGTACGCATATTGTATATTTAAACAAAATAATACTGTATAAAATATTTTTGAGAACACTTAAATAAAATAAATATAAAAGCACTATCGAAAATAAATAAACAAAGAAAATAAAAGAAATTAAATTAATATCATAATAAGGCAAATGCCTAATAGTTAGGAGAAAAAAATGGGAAAAATTATTGGAATTGATTTAGGTACAACCAACTCTTGCGTTGCAGTTATGGAAGGTAACGAACCGGTTGTTATACCAAATAGTGAGGGTGGAAGAACAACGCCTTCTATAGTAGCATTTACGAAAAACGGCGAAAGATTAGTAGGACAGCCTGCAAAAAGGCAAGCGGTAACTAATCCAAAAAACACTGTGTTTTCGGTCAAACGATTTATGGGGCGACGCATCAGTGAAGTGGGAACCGAAATTCACGAAGTTCCTTACGCAGTAGTTGAAGGCGATAATCAAACAGCTCGTGTAAAAATTGACGATAGATTATATTCGCCGCCCGAAATTGGCGCGATGGTTCTGCAAAAAATGAAAAAAACTGCTGAAGAATATTTAGGACAAGAAGTAACTGAAGCTGTAATTACTGTGCCGGCGTATTTTAATGACGCTCAAAGACAGGCTACAAAAGATGCCGGAGAAATTGCGGGTTTAAAAGTTCGCAGAATTATTAACGAGCCTACAGCGGCTGCCTTGGCCTATGGATTGGATAAAAAACATAAAGAAGAACTTGTAGCGGTATATGATTTAGGCGGTGGAACTTTTGATATTTCTGTGTTGCAGCTTGGCGATGGCGTATTTGAAGTTAAATCAACAAACGGCGACACTCATTTAGGCGGTGACGATTTCGACCAACGTTTAATCGATTATTTGGCCGATGAATTTAAAAATCAGGAAGGTATCGACTTACGAAAAGATCCTATGGCTCTTCAAAGATTAAAAGAAGCTTCTGAAAAAGCTAAAATTGAATTGTCTTCTTCTATGTCCACTGATGTAAATCTTCCTTTTATTACAGCTACACAGGATGGACCAAAACATTTGAATATTAATCTTTCCAGGTCAAAATTCGAACAATTGGTCGATGATCTTATCCAAAGAACAATAACTCCTTGTTTAAATGCGATTAAAGACGCGGGTGTGAGTGCATCACAAATTCAGGAAGTTATTTTGGTCGGCGGTTCAACTCGTATGCCTAAAGTTCAGGAAAAAGTAAAAGAAATATTCGGTAGAGAACCTCACAGGGGAGTTAATCCCGATGAAGTTGTTGCTGTCGGCGCGGCTATACAAGGAGGCGTTTTAGCGGGTGATGTTAAAGATGTACTGCTTTTGGATGTTACGCCTCTTTCTCTTGGAATTGAAACTTTAGGCGGAGTAATGACCCGCTTAATTGAATCAAATACAACTATTCCTACGAGAAAGAGTGAAGTATTTTCAACAGCTTCAGATAATCAACCATCTGTTGAGATACATGTTCTGCAGGGTGAAAGACCAATGGCTGCAGACAATAGAACATTAGGACGTTTTCATTTGGACGGAATTCCACCAGCGCCCAGAGGTATTCCTCAGGTTGAAGTGACATTCGATATAGATGCAAACGGAATCTTAAATGTTTCTGCTAAAGATAAAGCTACAAACAAAGAACAAAATATAAGAATTACTTCTTCTTCAGGACTATCCGATAAAGATATTGAGAATATGAAAAATGCTGCCAAAGAACATGCTGCCGAAGATAAGAAGAAAAAAGAATCTGTGGAAATAAGAAATCAGGCTGATAGTCTTGTATTCCAGACCAAAAAGCAGATGGAGGAAATGAAAGATAAAATTCCAGCAGATGTAAAAACCAAACTTGAAGATAATGTTAAGAAAGTTGAAGATGCATTAAAAACTGATAATACAGATGCAATTAAAACAGCAACCGATGAGTTAACCAAAGTTTGGAATGATGCCGCGCAACACCTTTACCAGCAACCGGGTCAGGGTGAACCACAACCAGGTGCAGGTCAGCAGCCGGGCGGAGAAAGTCAGCATAAACAATCGGATAAAAAAGATGATGGTGACGGACCAGTTGATGCCGCTTATGAAGTAGTTGATGAAGATAAATAATATATATCTATTATAAAATTATTAAAAAAGGGGCTGTAATTTTACAGCCCCTTTTATTTTATCTATTCTGTTTCTCTATTGCGTATACTGGTTTTATATCTACAGGCAAATCATTTAATTTGGCAATTAATATTTTCATTGAAGGGCTAAGAACAACATAATTTTTTATAAGATCTTTTGCGCCCTGGTAATCGCCGGTTGCCTGAATCATCAACACGGTATTAGCTAAATTTTTGAGTATATCATAAATCTTATCAAAATTCACTTTTACTCTTTCGGTTTCACTGTCAAATTCGTAGGCTCCCTTTTCCAGCAAATAATTATAAATGATTGCGTTCCCGCCTCCATGGGCTTCGCCAATACCAAATCGAACGGAGCGGAAAATACCGCCTAAAAACGTTACCCACATTTCATTTAAATATTCTTTCGGGTAAACACCTTTCTCAATCATAAGTACATTATTGAACATTCCAAGTATGTCCGCTTTACATTCTTCCATTGTTGAGTAAGTTTCTTTTAATTCTTTTTTAACCTCGGTTTCTTTTCCGTTCACCTTTATAAAACCGGGTCCAACACCATGACTCATTTCGTGCATAAGAGTATGATTAAAAAAACCATCGAAGGTTACAAATTTCTGCTGCGATTCGTCTAAAACTATTTTAGATATTGGCATCAGTAATTTTTCAAATTTGGCTTCATGCAAATTTTTAAGCATTACTTTTTTAGAGCCCTTTGCTTTACGCACTCTCTCGTCATTTGGCAGATTGAATGCTAAAGTTTGAACTCCGGCTTTTGTATCACCCGCTCCGAATATTTCCTGAACAACCATAATAGGGCTTTCACTGCCTCTTTCATAATTTTTGTGTTCTTCGGGTATAGGCAGATTTTTTTCAATATCTTTCAAAAAACCTGCAAATTGTTCTAGTTTTTTAGTGCTAGCCGGATCAACAATTGTCAAAAAACACTCGAACGATGCTTTATAATTAAACAGACCGTCTTCATAAACTTCGTATGGTCCAATTACAACTTCAATTACATGATCTTTTAAATCCATCCACGCCATATCGCTTTCGTAATAATCATTTGTTTCAAAAGCTGTTGCCCTGGTTGACAAATAATTTTTAAGAGTGTTATTATCAGCGAATTCAGCCGCCTCACGAAGCAAGGCGGATATTTTTGCCAGTTTTTCTTTGTACTCTTCCGAATATGGAATTGCTTTTAGCTGACCATCAACTCTCCGGATAACAGTAAATTCCGAAATAAAATCATTTTCAGATGCCGGATTTGTTTTAATTACATCCAGGAATTCTTCTTTTGTCATATCAGCCGGATAAAAGTTTGCTCCCAATGGTTTCTGTGCGGAACCGATAAACGGTTCATTGTGTGCCAGTCTATCGAAAGGTCCAAAATTTATATTGAAGTATTTAAGCCTCAGTGAATCTTTTGGATCAGTAGAATTCTGCAATTGTTCACGAATTACGAAATTTTCGGAATAAACCTGTTCCAAGAAAATTTCATCAATAATTTTAGCCGCTTCATATATTTTTTGAACTACTACTTTTTGCCGCTCATCGAGCAGGGAATTGTCATACTTTATTTCTGTTTCCACAAATTTTTCTATTTTGATTTCTAGCATTTTAGTTTCCTCATCTTTTTCTTGCTTAGTACAAAAGGTCAGCGATAAAGACCCTAAAATAATTAGCAATAATAATTTTCCATTTAACATATTACCCTCTGCTGTTTTTAATGCTTTAAAAATAATTGAAATGTCCGAATTATCATAAGATTTAAAATTTTTGTACAGTTCGTGTTATACAATATACTTTTAATGTATAGTTTAGTGAACATATAAATTGCTACTGCTAAGAAAATATGCCTATTTCAAACAAATATTTTTGGCACTACATTTGACTAAATATGGTATAACAATTTTCGGGAGTTGACATGAAAAAGTTATTTTTAATACCGGTTCTTTTATTAGCATTCAATTTTATAAATGCTAAACCCGTAACATTCCATTACGGTGTATCTTTCAATTATTTTTATACATCTTTAGAACCATACGGTGAATGGATTGAATTAGAAAGAGATCTAATAGTATGGCGTCCATCATTTGTAAGAAATACATGGCGGCCTTATAACGACGGCAACTGGATTTATACTGTAGACGGATGGTACTGGGATTCGTATGAACCATTCGGCTGGGCCACATATCATTACGGCAGATGGTTTTATGATGATTATTACGGATGGGTTTGGATGCCCGATTATGAATGGGCGCCTGCATGGGTGGAATGGAGATACAACGATGACTATATAGGCTGGTCGCCTTTACCTCCTTACGCGTCATTTAGAATTAATTTCGGAATTCATTTTTCAACTACTTGGCATTCGCACCATAATTATTGGAACTTTGTCCCTTATCGTAATTTTTGCCATAGAAACGTAAATATTTACATTATAGATAACTCAAAAAATATTAACATATACAACAAAACTAAATATAGAACCAATTATAATTACAGGGATGGAAGAATAATTAACGGTGGTGTTGATAGAAACTTTGTTGAAAGAAGATCGGGCAATAGAATTATTGAAAGAAATATTTCAACTACATCGGATATAAGTTCTTATAAATCAAGAAATAATGAAAAATCAAGAGAAGTTACAGTATACAGACCTGATGCAAAGGATGTAGAAAAAATGGGAAATATTGAGCGAAAAAATGTGATAAAAAGTGAAAGAAAAACTTCAATTGACGTGACGAAAATAAGTGTTCGGTCCTCTGAAACAAACGTTTCCTCAAGAAAAAGTAGTGAAACAAGAGGTACAGACAGTGGAGTTAGAGAAATTAATAGGAATACTCGGGAATCTGAAAATGTAAGAACAGATAAACCTCGAGAAAGAGAAGAGACAAAGGTGTTGCGTGAAACAACTCCTAAAACATGGGAAAATTCAAAATCTGTAAAACCGAATAACTCTAAATCGCCCGAATCATCGTCAACAAGAGTATACAATAAAAAAAGTAGTTCCGAAAATTCGAATGAAGTAAAAACAAACAAAAACAATAATTCTGAGATTCGAAAATCCGAAAGTGTTAAAAGAACAAATTCTAAGACTTCAAACAGTGCGCCTAGTGTTGAAAAAAGAAAATCTACCGAATCTAAAAGTATTCTGAAACGTGTGGAGAAATCCGAAGAAAGTAAAACAAGCAAAAAACCGAGTTCGGAGAGTAAATCCAGAACAACTAAAAAAACAAATTAATAATTAAAATTATAAACAGCGGACTTCGGTCCGCTTTTTTTATAATCCTTCCTCGCTAATTAAATATGCCAATAGTGTAATAGCTGCCGTGCCCAATTGCATTTCGCGCGGATTTACAGTTTCAAATATGTCATTATCCGAGTGATGATAGTCGAAATATTTTTGATCATCCGGTGCAAAGCCTATTTTCGCGGATGTTCCTTTTATTCTAGAAATATCCGCTCCACTGCCGCCTTTTTTAATCCAATCTATTTTTGTTTCCATTAATAACGGCAGCCATTCTTCCATTTTTCCAATTATTTCAGATTCGGCTTCGACGTAAAATCCGCGTGGTTCAAATACACCGCGATCAGATTCTATTGCGGCAACATGTTTTTCTTTGTGAACGGCTGAGTACTCCCCATATTTAATAGCCCCTTTCAATCCGTTTTCTTCGTTAGTAAATAAAACGCACCTTATTGTACGTTTAGGGCGGAGACCGAGAGTTTTTAGCTGATGCAATACTTCCATTGTTTGAATACAGGGAGCGGCGGCATCTTGTGCGCCACAGCCTTTATCCCAGCTGTCTAAATGTCCTCCAACAACAATTATTTCCTCCGGGAGCTCGTTGCCTCTTATTTCCGCTATTACATTATACGATTCTACATCGGGAAGTGTATGGCAGTCAATTTCAAGACTAATTTCTGCGAAGGGTTCTTCTTTAAGTAAATTGCTTAAAAAATCGGCGTCTTCAACTCCTATTGACACACCGGGAATACGTTTAACGGAGTCCGAATAAAATAGTGTTCCAACGTGTGGTATATTATCGTATTTGGATGTAACTGATCTTACAACAACAGCAATAGCTCCCAACTTTGCCGCTTCATCCACGCCGTAAACTCTTTGTTGAACGGCTTTACCATAAGCTTCGAATGTATTGGAAAATGTTTCATCGAAAGGTTCGTTAAAAAAAAATATTTTCCCCTTTGTTTTTGAATTGTCAATATTTTTTAAATCTTCAAATTTTTTAATCTCTAAAACTTGTCCGGTAACATTTTTAGAATCGGTACCGACGCTGCCGCCCAGTGAGGATATATTTAATTTTCGTTCGGCAAATTTTTGGGATTTAGAAATTATTGCGCTCTCTTTAATTCCGCGGACCCATCTGGGCACCATAACAGGCTGGAGCCAAACAGTGTCACAATTTATTTCCTTAAATTTATTAACAGCCCAATTGATAGCTAATTCCGATTCTACCGATCCACTTAACCTAGGTCCAATTGCGCAAAGTTCCTTTAACCATTTATGCCCGACTTTTTCGGTTAATGAGTAATCTATAATTGAGTGAGTTATATTCGTGTATTTTGATGTGATATTTTTTGAGGAGTTTTGATAATTGAATATTAAGGTCGCAATCAAAACAAATATTGAGATAAGAAGAAAAAAAAACTTTATACTGGACAAATTTACCCCCACATGTTAAAAAACGTAGGGTCTTAATTTAAAAATAAAAAAGCTCATTCCAATAATTGAAATGAGCTTTTAAATCTAAAATTAAATAATTATCTGGCTTTAATTTGTCCAAGCTGAACTAATTTAGCCAATTCGCTGGTGCCATTTTTACTGATTGTTCTTAAAGCGGCAACACTCAATCGTACCGTAACAAATCTATTCAATTCCTGAACCCATATTCTTTTTTTCTGTAAGTTAGGCAGGAATCTTCTTTTTGTTTTATTATGAGCATGAGAAATACTGCTTCCTGCTATAGGACGTTTTCCCGAAAGTTCACATTTTCTAGCCATTTAAAACTCCATCGATCATTTTTTTACAGAACACAAATATATAAAAACAAAACATAATTGAAAAAGAAAAATTTATAAAAAAAGCGGCAAAATGCCGCTTTTTAGAAAATATTTTAAAATTATGCCCCTGGAGAAGCGGTTCTGGCTCCTAATTCCTTGTCGAGCATATATAAACCGTTTTTATTATCGCCGATTAATTTGAATTTTTCTATAATATCAGAAGCGGTTTGTTCCTCTTCAACTTGCTCTGTTACAAACCATCCCAAAAAATTATTAGTCGCATAATCTTTTTCTGAAAGAGCTAGATCTACTAAATCGTGAATCGATTTGGTGACATATTTTTCGTGTTCCAGTGCATTTTCAAAAGCAGCTTGCGGAGATTTCCATTCAAATGTAGGCGCGTCAATCTTGTCCAATTTTACTCTTCCGCCGGTAGCTTGTATAAAATCCAGAAATTTCATTCCATGATCATATTCTTCCGCTGATTGAACTCTCATCCACCCGGCCATACCATTAAGATTTTGTTCATCAAAATATGCTGAAATAGCTAAATATAAATAAGATGAATAAAATTCTTTATTTATTTGAACATTTAATGCGTCAATCATTTTTGAAGTTAACATATGTACCCCTTATTTTTAGCAGTTATTATTTGTTATTTTTTATTACTCAAAATATTTATTTGGGAAGTATATTTCAATTTAATTATTTAACAAATTATTCAATCCGGAAATTCAATAAAAAAATAATATTATGAAAAAAAAATACAATTTAATAATCGTCCTTGCTGTTATCGTTTCATTATTATTTTTAAGCAGCGTCTCCGCGCAAAACTTTTTTAGTGTACATCAGAATCACAAGGAACTGTATGGCAAAAATCTTCCTAAACTGAAACAAGCTGGAAATGCAGAAGACATTATCCCTTTACAAAATGTATCCGAAGAAAAATTAACAAGGGCGGTTTTTGGTTATCTGCCAGACTGGGAATACGCCAACAATTCGCATAATTATTTCCATTATGATCTGCTGACACACATTGCCTGCTTTGATTTTAGCGTGTCAAAAACCGGGTCAATAAGTGATCCCGCAGGCTGGCCATGGACAGATTTAATTAACACCGCTCATACAAACGGAGTTAAAGTAATATTAACCGCTGTTAAATTCGGATCATCCGCATCGGAAGTTCAGGATTTACATTATTTAATGACAGACCAAACTGCTATTGAAAATTTTTATTCAAACGTTATTACAAAAATTAAACAATATAAACTTGACGGTATAAATGTAGATTTTGAGGCATTAGCAGACGCGGACGCGGGGAGTGTTGTAGTGCAGTTTATGAAAGGATTAACGGAAAGGGTACACGCGGAAATTCCCGGTGCAGAAGTTTCTTTTGCAACACCTGTTATCGACTGGAGCGGAGCATGGGATTTAACTGGACTTACAGATGCTTGTGATTATGTGTTTATAATGGCTTACGCGTTTTCTGGAGCGTGGAGCAACTACAGCGGGCCCAATGCCCCTTTAACTGGCGGCAGCAGAAATCTTACAACAGCGCTAAACAACGAATATAAAACCGCCGTCGCAACAATGCCCGAAAAAATAATACTGGGTTTACCATATTATGGTCATCAATGGAAAACCAGCACGGCATCAGCTTATTCACCAACTTTATCCTCAATCGGTTCAAAATTTTTCAGGGACGCCGAAGCGCTGTCTAAGACTTACGGTTTGAAATGGGATAATCAATCGCAGACACCGTGGATTGCGTGGAACAACGGAGACTGGAATCAGATTTGGTATGACAATGATTCAAGTTTAGGATTGCGGTATGACCTTGCGGTGGCTAAAAACCTTAAAGGTATTGGAATGTGGGCTTTGGGTTATGACGGTCAACGACAGGAACTGTGGAATTTGATTACACGAAAATTTACGGGAGGGCTTATACCGGCTCCAGTAAAACCCGAAGAATTTTATGTTACCCGAAGTACTGAGCAATCCTTGGATCTGAATTTTAGTATTTCACAATATTCTAATGGATATACTTTATCAAGAAGCACCGACGGAAAAAATTTTAAGAACGGCGGAATAAGTACCAATAATAATTTTAATATGTCCAATCTATCCTCGGATTCCGCTTATTATTTTAAAGTCGCTGCGTTTAATAACACGGGCGTTTCTTCAAGTACAGAAGTTTTAGCCTCAGTCCCCGGTTACACAGCTAACAAAATTCTTATTATTAATGGGTTCGACAGAATTTCCGGAACAACAAATACTCTCGATTATATCATTAAATACGTTAACCCGTTGATGCTTAATAATTACAGATTCGACTCCGCCAGTAATGAGGCTGTATTTAACAATAAAATCAGCTTAACCGATTACGAAATTGTAATATGGATTTTAGGTGACGAATCGACTTCCGATGAGACTTTTAATGTGTTCGAGCAGGGCATAGTAAAAACATATTTGCAAAACGGCGGGAAATTATTTGTTACAGGGTCCGAAATTGGATGGGATTTATATGCTAAAGGCGGCTCGGATGATAAAATATTTTATAATGACTTTTTGCAGGCTTCATATATAGATGACGCGCCCGGTGGGCAATCAGGCAAATATTACAGCGCCGAAGGAATGCCTAACACCATATTTGATGGGCTTACATCTTTTAATTTTGACAATGGAGCACACGGAACTTTTGACGTTGATTGGCCCGACGCAATAAATGCACGTCCCGATGCAAAAAATATTCTGAAGTTTACCGGCATTTCAAGTTACGCCGGGATTTCTTATGAGGGTACTTTTAACGGCGGAAATAAAACTGGCAAATTGGTCTATCTATCCATTCCTTTCGAGACTATTTATCCGGATAACATTCGGATGGAAATTCTAACAAGAGTTCTTAATTTCTTTAAGACCGCAGTTTCTGTTAAAGATGATGCAGTCACCGCGGATCAGTTTAAAATATTGGGCAATTATCCCAATCCGTTTAATCCTGAAACAAATATTGTTTTTAATTCTCCGGAACAAACTTCAATTATTTTTCAAATTTATAATTCTTTGGGGCAATTGGTTTTTAATAAAGATTACGAAGCAGACAGTGGAATTAACAAAATAGTTTGGAATGGCGAGGATATAAACGGAATACAGGCCGCCAGCGGAACATATTTTTATTCAATCAAATTAAATGACTACAATAGCGGAGTCAAATATTTGTATGGTAAAATGATGCTGCTTCGATAAAATGTTATTTTTTCTCTCTCAGGGATTTTATAACTGCGTCATGTACCTTCGGACGAATTCTCTTGATTGATGCAGTATCATCAGGGTAAACCCTGTTTGTGAGGAAAACGACAAATATTTCCTTTACCGGATCAATCCAAATGGATGTTCCGGTGTAACCCAGGTGACCGTATGAACCGGGGGAGAATAATTTGCCGGATGAAGCTGTTCCATCATTCGATCGTGTATCGAAACCTATTGCTCTGGTTGTTCTATCCGAATACTTTTTGCTGAAATATTCAATTGTTTCGGCTTTCAGGTATCGTTTACCGTTGTACATTCCTTTGTTTAATAATAAAATACAAAGCTTGGATAAATCTTCCACGGAGGAGAACAAACCGGCGTTTCCGGATAATCCTTCCAAACCGCGCGCTAAAGGATCGTGTACAATACCTTTAAGGTGAGTGAAGGTAGTAACACATTGATCTACACAATCAGGGGTTGGAACATACATTGTTGATTTCATTTCGAGCGGATCTGTAAAATTATCTTTATAAAATTTATACATCCTTTCACCTGATGCGGCTTCTACAACCAACATTGTAGTAACAAAATTAAGACAGCTGTAAATCATATCGGAACCGGTTTTATAGGAAAGGGGAAGTGCCATTATGGAATCTATTATGCTTTGGCGAGATTGACCTTCCTTAGGAGTATAATATGCCTGCAATCCGCTCTCGTGAATCAATAGATCAATTACTCTTACATCCTCTTTACCGTTCTGTCCGAAGGCGGGTATATATTCGCAAACCTTTTTATTTATATCAATTTTATTTTCATCAACCAGTTTCATCACGCAAAAATTTGTTGAAAACGCTTTTGTTACACTTGCCATATCGAACATAGATTGGGTTGTAACAGCGGTGGATGCTTTATCGTAAGTATAATTACCGTAAGCTTTTTTATAGATTATAGCATTTTTAGAACCGACGGCAATGGCGGCCCCTGGAAAGGCCTTCTTGGATATTGAGCTGTTAATAACCGAATCCAATAGTGCAAAATTTTGCGCTTCTGAAAGTGTGGTTAAAATTAATAGTATTATAAGTGGGAGGATTTTTATATTTTTCATGTCCATTTTATCAATAAGTTGAAAGAATTGACACTCAACTTAATGATAAGTTAATTTTTTAACAAATCCCGCGCTTATAAATTTAGGTGAATTACATGAAGAGAAACAAACATTTTTATTTTTTTATTATTCTAATTCTAATTTCGAACACAATTTTTTCACAGTCCGTTTCAGTTATTGGGAAAGATGAAATAACTTCATCGGCGGACGGTGAGTTTTATAATCCTCAATTTAATTACAAAGGGGATAAAATTCTATTTACAGGCGACAGCTTTAAAGGACTTTGGTTATTTGAAGCTGCTAAAAACAATCTGAAAAAATTAAATGATAATCCTGGTGCCGGGTATAATCCGGTTTTCAGTTCCGACGATCAGTCCGTTTATTTCCGATCGGATCGTTTTGAAAATATGAAACGAATTTCATCAATGTATAAACAGAATTTAAATTCGGGCAAAATTGATATAATTCTGAAAGATCAAAACAATTTATTGGCCCCTATAAAAAGTACTGGTAATACAGTGCTCGGATTGAACTCAAATGAAGTAATTCCACTGGAAAAAAATCAATTAAACAAAACTGGTGTTGATAATGAATCGATAGTATTTATAAACGATTCGAAAATTGTTTACCAATCCGGAAGTCTTAAAAAAACGCTGGCACCTCTGGGTGAAGGTAATTATATATGGCCTTCATTATCCCCCGATGGAAAATATTTGTTGTTTACAAAAGCGGGCAAAGGCACCTATGTTTCAGATTTGAACGGCGTTGTATTATACGATCTGGGTAAAGCTAACTATCCTGTTTGGGGCAAAGAGGGTAAATGGGTTGTGTTTATGGAGGATAAAGACGACGGACAGAATATTACATCATCCGATATAAAAATTATTTCGCTCGAAACATTGCAGATTTTTAATCTTACAAATACAAGCGATGTAATTGAGATGTACCCCGATTACTGCGCCGCTACCGACGCTGTAGTATTTCATACGTTAACTGGTAAAATTATAAAACTGAATTTAAAGTTTAATTAGGTATAAGATATGAAAGCTGTTATAAAAATTATTGTACTCGTATTTCTCACTTCATTAATTATAGATGCTCAAAATTTAACGGGACGTAAACTTTGTATCGACCCCGGTCACGGCGGGCACGACGCGGCAAACGACAGGCACGTTTTGCCTCCGGATTTCTGGGAGTCGGAATCTAATTTTTCAAAAGCTCTGCACCTTAAAGAAATTCTTGAAAGTCTGGGCGCCCAAGTTATTTTAACAAGAACCGGCAACGAGGATTCGGATGATCTTGGGCTTTCTGAAAGAGACGCTATAGCAAACGCAAATAACGTAGATTATTTTCATTCTATACATTCTAATGCGACGGGAACATCAAGCAGAGTTAACTATCCTTTAATTTTATACAGAGGTTATGATAATACTCCAGTTTATCCCGAAGCTAAAACATTCGCGCAGAGAGTTTGGTCCCAAATTTATTCCTCAAGAAGCAGCGCGTGGTGGAGTTATCATACCATGGTAATAAGAGGCGACTGGACATTTTACAATAATACAAGCGGATTAGGAGTGTTACGTTCACTTACAATGCCGGGCACACTATCAGAAGGTTCCTTCCACGATTATATAGTTGAGGCTTGGCGTCTTAAAAACGATTCATACAGAAGGCACGAAGCCTGGTCTATAGCGCGCGCGTTTCTGGATCATTATAACGCTGGCAACTTAAAAACAGGAATTATCGCAGGACTTGTAAGGGACAACACACAAACAGTTCCTTCCAGCTATCAACCGTTATCCGGCACAAACGACAACAAACTGCCGATAAATTATGTTAAGGTTACTTTAACACCCGGTGATAAAACTTATTTGGGCGATGACCAGAATAACGGTTATTATATGTTCGATAACCTCGAACCGGGAACATATAAATTAATTTTTGACGAAGAATTTCACGCAAAAGATTCAGCCACTGTAACGGTTACGGCGCACAAGTCGGTTTTCGTCGATAAATTATTGAAGGAAGTGCCCAATTATTCCACTCCAACAGTAATAACGACATTTCCCGCAGATCAATCGATTAACCAGAGCACTCGCGATACCGTTGAGGTTCAGTTCGATATACGAATGGACAGAACCAGCACACAAAACGCTTTCAGTATTTCGCCTTCGGTACAGGGCGAATTTATTTGGGGCAACGGCGATAAAAAATTAATGTTTTTCCCATTAGTCCCTTTCAATCAACAAACTTTGTATACAGTAAAAGTTAATACTTCAGCTAAAACGGCGTATAATATTAATTTGGCTAACGATCACTCATTTCAATTTACAACAGGAACGGCTGCATCCGCTCAGGTTGTGTCGTTTTACCCCGCAGAGGGAGATATTGGTGTGAGCAATACGGCCGAAATTTCAATATCATTTGATACCGAAATGAATGCAATTACAACTGAAGCGGCATTCTCCATTACTCCTGCCACAACAGGTACTTTTACTTGGAGCAACAATAATAGAACGGTAAACTTTAAACCTACAAAGTCTTACAAAGCTGGTGAAAAACACCAGGTTAAAATATCGACCGAAGCCAAAACATATTTTGGCGGCAATCTTCAGTCGGATTTTACTTTTAATTTTACAACACGCGAAAAATTAAATCTTGTATCCACTTACCCGGTTGATAAAGCTGAGGATATAAGCAAAACAGTATTAATCCGTATACAGTTCGAAATGCCTATTCAGGCAATTACACTTCCCGGCAATGTTGTTTTTTTGGACGAGGATAATAATGCAATTGAGGATTTAGATATTAATAGAAATGTATACTCAAAAGGTATAATAGAATTTGAGCCCCGCAAATCTCTTGAGACTGGAAAGACTTATAGAATTCTTCTTAAATCCGGAATTGGAGATGTGGAAAATGTGTTTTTTGGCGAAGATAAAGAAATTTTATTTACGACCGAAAAAACGGTTTATAGCGACGGTATAGTATTCGAACCATTTGAATCCACAGGCACATGGCTGCAGCCGTCGCAATCTTCGAACAGTGTCGGAATCCATAATACGGCAAGTACTTTTTCAGTAATTTCCAGCCGTAAATTCGGCGGAAACAAATCTGGACAATTAAATTATACTTTCGTTTCCTCTAACGGGTTATGCGAAGTTTCTAATTCTGTTCCAGTTGAGGTTAACACCATTACAAACGGAAAATTGGGTTTATGGGTTTTCGGCGATTTAAGTTATAACGAACTTGAATATATTGTAAGTGATTCTTTCGGTTTAACCTCAAGAATTGCGGTAGGTGTTATTGATTGGACGGGCTGGAAAATGAAAACAATTGAAGTTTCCAGCTCAATGATGAGCGGACGAATGTTCCTTAACGCAATAGCTGTTCGCAGAATGCAGAATTCTGAGGCAAGTGGTGTAATTTATTTTGATGAGGCTCAGACTGATTTGGTAGCGCCTGTAAAAGATGTATTAAATGGGTCACCGATACAATATACACTAGCTCAGAATTTCCCAAATCCGTTTAATCCGACCACTGTTATAAATTTTTCATTGCCCGAAAATACTAATGTTAGTCTCGAAATTTATAATTCAATCGGCCAGTTAGTTGATAAACTGATTGATGATAAAAATTATGTTCAGGGTTATCATCATGTAACATGGAACGGACTAAATTCAGCAGGTAATCAATTACCATCGGGAATTTATTTCTACAGTCTGAAGACAGATAAATTTCAATCATTCAAAAAAATGATTTTACTCAAGTAACGTGCACTTTCATCTAAAAAGAAATATCAAAATTACTACACTAATTTTTTTGTTAATGTCGGTTGCAGCCTGCAGCCGGCATCAGCAAACCGAATTGCAGAATAAAATCAAAAGCGTATCCAAAATTACAATCGATTCTCTTGTAGAAATTGAGTTGAATGAACCGTTTATTAAACCTGTTTTCGGCGTTGGCGATTCCACGGTATTTTTAACAAAAGAGGGATACAAGGGAATCTATAAGTACAGCATCGGTTCTAATGTAATTGATACTGTAACTAACGTTCAGGGAGCAGGTTACAATTATCTGATTGACAGTACATTTGTATTCTATACGGCAAATGAGTTTTCACCCTCGTCAGGAAGAAGTTCTTATATATTCGAATACAATGTTAATAACAAAAAAACGAAAACCGTTTACACGTCGGCACAGAGAATTAATAATCTGTATTTGGTTTCAAGCCGGGTTCTATCTTTTTTTGAAAACGATAGTATAAAATATTTTGACGTACGCTCTGGTCATATAATAAATCAAAATTTTATTTCCGCCGAAGTTTTTCGGATAAGGGGCGGTGATATAGAAAATTATACAGGTTATAAAAAAACAGTTTACCAAATTTCGAAAAACAATATTGTATCAGTGGAAAAAATAAATAATGATTCTATATTGGTTAACGCCGCAGAGGAAGGGCTTTATTTATATAATCCGTACAATAATACAAAGGAACTGCTCGGTGATTTTAACTTTCCGAAGTGGAATAATTTTTACAAAATATTCGTTTTCACTTCGGAAATTAATGACGGTCATAAAATTATAAGCGGAAATCTATTTCTCAGCAATTTATCGCGATCAATAAATTTCCCGCTATCAGACTCCTTAAACACATTATACGAAAACCCCAGCTGGTCTAACGATGGAAAGAAACTCGTATTTAATACATTCCAGGGTGCTATTAAAATTGTATATCTATCATATAATTAGTGCATTACATATCCCAGTATTAAATAAAGAACCACTGTAACGCCGCCGGCCGTTAACGCATATGGCAATTGTGTTTTAACGTGATCTATGTGATCGCTCGCCGAGGCCATTGATGAAATAATTGTTGTATCAGAAATTGGAGAGCAATGATCTCCGAACACTCCACCGCCAAGAGCCGCGGCAATTGTAAGGTATAAGTTCGCATCTAAAGCCTGCGCCATCGGAACCCCTATTGCGATCATAATAGCAAAAGTGCCCCATGAAGTACCAGTCGAAAAAGCGATAAAACTAGCTACTATATATACTATTACAGGCACAAAATTAGGTGAAAGCCATTCCTTTGATAGTTCAGCGACGTAAACTCCGGTTCCAAGCGAGCGACAAACATTTCCTATCGCGAAGGCCAGCATCATCAATAACGCCAGAGGTATAAGTCCGCCTACACCTTTGAATATAAGATCGATTGTTTCCTGAAAAGAAAATATTTTTTGCGACATATAGAGAGCGCTGCCCACAAAAATTGAAGTTAGTACTGAATATAAAACCGAAGTTGAGCCCGAACCTTTTCCTATCGCTGATAATATTTGCTGATACCAGTGCAGTTGGGAGATATTTTCAACCTGATCCCAGCCTGTAAAAACGAGCATCAAAGGCATCATGCCTACCATAACGCCGATAGGGATAATCATATTACGCGCCCTTGCTTTTACACCTTCTTTTTTTTCCATTGACACTACGTCCGAAGATATAAGCGGTGTGGCACCATCCCGAATAACTTTACCCTCATTTTTTGCGCGTAACTCAGCTTTCTTCATCGGTCCGAAATCTTTCTGGGTAACAATTACACCAACCACCATAGCCATCGCCAGCATCGGATAAAAATTGAAGGGGAAAGCTCCAACAAGAATTTCAAATGGATTATCAAATCCCTGAGCAGCAATTAAACCCATTATATATGCGCCCCAGGCGTTAAGTGGAATCAGAATACATGTGGGCGCCGAAATTGAATCGGCAATGTAAGCCAGTTTTTCGCGCGGAATTTTTAACTTGTCAAATATGGGGCGAAATACCGAACCTACCGTTAAGGCATTAATGCTTGATTCAACAAAAATTAATGTTCCTGTTAACCAGGCTATAAGCTGAACAATAACCCGGCTTCTTCCCGATTTTTTCTTCTCAATTTTCTCAAGAATTTTATATATCCTGTTAACAAATCCTTCAACACCGCCGGAGCGTTGAATGAATGCTATAAGAGCACCCACCAAACTACTAAACATTATTGTGCGGGTGTTGCCGGGATCTTTAAAAACATCTACCAGCGCTTGTATTGTAGCCGTAGAACCGTTTAATAAATTTCCGCCGCTTAATATTACCCAGCCTAACCAAATGCCGAATAATAATGAAACAAATACCTGTCGTGTTTTAATCGCTAGAATAATTGCCAAAAGTGGTGGGAACAATGACCAGAAACTATAATGATCCATAAATTACCCGAAATTATTATGAAGGAGAAATGTTGAGTCCCATTATATGGAAAATAGAATTAATAATAAATGAGAATTCATTAAAAATATATTATGAGTTTTTTATTTAGTCTCAGACACCGATCGATTATCAAAAATTCTGAATGGTTCTTTTAAAAATGCGCTTCCATAAATGGTTTAATAATTTCGTGTAATTGGTCAAATTCTATAAGGAAAGCATCGTGTCCGTGAATGGAATTAATCTCCTTATAAATGCAATTAGGAATTAATCCTGCAAATTCTTTTTGTTCCTCCGGCGGATAAAGTACATCCGAGGATATGCCTATACTTAATGTTGGTAAATTAATTGAATTGAGTACTTCCTTAAGGTCTCCTCGATCTCTGGAAATATCATGATAATCAAGCGCGTTCGTTATTGTTATGTAAGTGTTGGCGTCGAATCTTCTGTTTAATTTTTCTCCCTGATAGTCTAAATAACTTTCTATCTGAAATTTATTTTCTGTATCAAATGTATTGCCTGGCACCTGCCTCTGTCGTTCAAATTTTTCTACGAATGATTGATAACTTCTGTAGCTGATCATAGCAATTTTTCGAGCAAGGGAAAGTCCGTAAAACGGCTGGGTTTCATAGTTGCCGTCTTTAAATTCCGGATCGGTTTTTATCGCGTCTCTTGCCGTTTGATTGTACCCTATAGCCCAGGGGGAGTGTCTTACTGCTGTGGCAATAGGAATAATGGTCTCAATTAATTCCGGGTACATTAAAGCCCACTCCAAAACCTGCATTCCGCCCAATGAACCGCCTGTAATTGTTTTTATCTTTTTAATTCCCAGGTGGTCTATTAATTTTTTTTGTACTCGAACCATATCACGCACAGTGATAACCGGGAAATTGGGTCCATAGTTTTTCCCGTTTCCTGATGAAATAGATACTGGTCCCGTAGTGCCATAACAGCTCCCCAATATATTAGGGCAAACGACAAAATATTTATCAGTATCGAAAAATTTCCCCGGTCCAATTACCGCGTCCCACCAACCGGGCTTGCCTAAAACCATTTTAGAATAAACATTCAGCAAATCGGGGAAACTTTTCGTATCATTTTCTTCATGCTCAAGTATTCCCGCGGCATGAGCATTGCCGGTTAAAGCATGGCAGATTAAAATAACATTGTCGGCCGCCTCATTTAATTGGCCATATGTTTGATAAGCCACCTGAACTCTGGGAAGAATTTCCCCGGAGTCCAGAGGCAAAAAATTATCTTTATTAATAAATTCTACAAATTCGGTTTTTGCTGTAAGCATAGGATTCCCATTTGTGCTTATCGACATGTTAAGTCGCAATATATTTTAAGAATAATTCCAATTCCAACTATCGGAATTCCTTTTTATTACCGATCAAATCCTTGTCTATAAATTCATTCAATTTTATTTTCGTCAGCTTAATTCACAGCCGTTTTTATCGCTTGATCAAAATCCTCAATAATATCTTCGATATGCTCAAGTCCTACAGAAACACGAATTTGTTCCGGCAGAACTCCGGAATCTTTCTGTTCATCCTCATTAAGCTGTTGATGAGTAGTAGACGCCGGATGAATAACCAGTGTTTTGGCGTCACCAACATTTGCCAGAAGACTTGCGAGCTTAACATTGTTAATAAATTTTTTGCCGGCTTCTATGCCCCCTTTAATGCCGAAAGCTAGCATTGACCCAAATAAGCCATTATTCAAATAAGTTTTAGCTTTGTGATGATATGGATGGCTCTGCAAACCCGGATACCACACCCACTCAACCGAATCGTGGTTTTCAAGCCAGTCCGCGAGTTTCAGCGCATTTTGTCCATGTCTTTCCACACGCAAAGATAATGTTTCTAAACCTTGTAACAGTAAAAAAGAGTTAAACGGACTCAAACATGGACCTAAATCTCTCAGCCCTTCTACTCTTGCGCGAGTTATAAAAGCTATGTTGCCAAACTGCGATCCTTTGCCGAATATCTCATTAAATTTTAATCCGTGGTATCCAGGTGAAGGTTCTGTAAAAACAGGGAATTTACCGCTGCCCCAATCAAAATTTCCAGAGTCTATAATTACACCGCCAATTGAAGTTCCGTGTCCGCCAATCCATTTTGTAGCCGACGCTGTTATTATATCGGCGCCATGATCAATAGGTCGTGCAAGATAGCCGGCTGCTCCAAATGTGTTGTCCACTATTAAAGGTATTCGGTGATTATGCGCCACTTCAGCTATCTTATCAATTTCTGGGATATTTAATTTCGGATTTCCAATTGTTTCAATATACAGAGCTTTGGTATTCTCATCTATCAATTTTTCGAAATCAGAAGCTTCTTCTCCATCTGTAAATTTTACATTGATGCCCAGGCGGGGGAAAGCTACTTTAAATTGATTAAAAGTTCCACCGTATAAAAGTTTATTTGAAACTATATTTTCACCTGCTTGAACTATTGTTGTAATCGCAATTAACTGCGCTGCCTGACCGGACGAAGTTGCTAAAGCGGCGACACCGCCTTCAAGGGCGGCGATTCTTTTTTCAAAAACATCCGTTGTAGGGTTCATTATTCTTGTATAAATATTCCCGAATTGTTTTAATCCGAACAGATCCGCCGCGTGCTCAGCGTCATTAAAAGTATAAGATGAAGTCTGATAAATTGGCACCGCACGAGAGTTAGTTGCTGAATCCGGTTCCTGCCCTGCGTGTAATTGAAGTGTTTCATATCTATATTTTTTGTCGCTCATGTTTAACCTCTTCTGTTTATAATTCATATGTATTTGATTAATAACAAATTTTATTATTCTAATTTTTTGAGCAGGAGGTTTAAAACAAAAAAACCTCTAAGGCAAGATGACCAAAGAGGTTTTAATATAACAAACACTTCTTTCTCATCTTTCCCCTTGCTTCTTTAGCATGGGCAGGAAGTAGCACCTTCTCCATTTAAATTAGGATGGTTGCTAAGGTTTCACAGGGCCTGGTCCCTCAACCTTTCTCGATAAGAGTTTTAAAAATGTATAAAGAACAATTTTTTCTGCTCAGCCTTTCTTACAGAACGGCTCTTAAATTTTAATTAACTGCGCTATAAATTACAACTTAATTGTTGTTGAAAAATATGTGTATGATTTATTTTTACCACAGTATTAGATTTTATCAACAACTATTTATTGGATGCGAATATAATAGTGAATAATTGATATGTCAAGAAAATTATATTTCGTTGGAAATAATTGTATGTCTAATTAATATATTTGCCTCACTTAAATAGAGTATTTTGATAGTTAAGCTAAAATATTAAGATCATCTTGACTTATTTACAAATAAAAGATCATCTGTTAATAATAAGCAAAAGAAATGTTTATTTAATGCGAAATCATATTTATGCAAAAACATGCATTTATATTAACAATTTGGAAAATAGTAGTGGTGAATTTTATTATTCTCTTGACAAAACAAAATTGAAACAATAACTTTGTCAAAATTTTATTTTAAGAATGAGCGACGCGAAAAAAAATATAATAGTTAGTGAAAATTCAGCACACGCTGAACATGCGCCCATTCTTGCTCCGTATTTCAAACCCATTTCTTTAGTAAGTATTAACATTCTAGGGATTATTATTATTCTAAGCCTACTAGGTCTAGTTATCCTAGTGGGCTAAACGCTTAGGTCAATCCCGAAACCATATCTAAAATTATTTAAAACTTATTATATGATTTCTTTTTCCGGGGTTGACCTGAAAAAGGACGTGTTTTATCAAATTGTGGAAAAAATTATGAGGTTGCTTTGAGATCAGATTTAATAAAAACAGGTTTTGATAAAGCTCCACACAGAAGTTTATTAAAAGCTACAGGTGTAATAAAATCGGATGAAGACTTTAAAAAACCATTCATAGGAATTTGTAATTCTTATATCGATTTAATTCCCGGTCATGTACATCTTCAGGAATTCGGAAGAATAGTGAAGGAAACAATTCGCGAAGCCGGCGGAGTGCCGTTTGAGTTCAATACAATTGGTGTTGACGATGGTATAGCGATGGGGCATATAGGGATGAGGTATTCTTTAGCTAGCCGTGAACTGATCGCTGACAGTGTAGAAACTGTTATTGAGGCTCACAGGCTGGATGGAATGATATGTATTACTAATTGCGATAAAATTGTACCCGGTATGTTAATGGCCGCAGCCAGGGTTAATATACCCACAATATTTATTTCCGGCGGGCCGATGAAAGCCGGTGTAACTTCCTCGGGTGAAAAAAGCGACCTGATAACGGTATTTGAGGGTGTTGGTAAATATAAAAGCGGTGAGATTTCAGAAGCTCAACTAAAACATTTGGAAGATGTTAGTTGTCCTACTTGCGGATCTTGTTCCGGTATGTTTACAGCCAATTCCATGAACTGTTTGATGGAAGCTCTTGGAATGGCATTACCCGGTAACGGATCAATATTAGCTGTTGATCCTAAACGACATGAGTTGGCAAAAGCGGCTGCGAAACAGTTATTGTACCTGATCGAGAATGACATTAAACCATCGGATATAATTACTCCAAAATCATTTGGAAACGCCTTTGCACTTGATATGGCAATGGGCGGAAGCACAAATACAATTTTGCATTCATTAGCAATTGCTATTGAAGCGGGATTCGAAATCGACTTGCACGAATTAAACGAAATCTCTCAAAATGTTCCTTACATATGTAAAGTCAGTCCAGCGGTAAGTTACGTCCATATGGAGGATGTACACGAGGCCGGTGGTATTTCAGCTATACTTAATGAATTAAACAAAGTACCTGGAATTCTTGATACATCTTGTTTGACTGTTACAGGCAAAACGCTTGGTGAAAATATATCCGGTTCAGAGATAAAAAATTATAAGGTGATAAAAAGTGTTGAAGAGCCTTATTCGAAAACTGGCGGGCTGGCCGTATTATTTGGCAACATAGCACCTGAAGGGTCTGTTGTTAAAACCGGCGCGGTTGATAATAAAATGCTAGTACATAAAGGTCCTGCTAGAATTTATGAATCGCAGGATGAAGCTATGCGTGGAATTCTTAATGAAGAAGTTCAGCCAGGCGACGTTGTAATAATTCGTTATGAAGGCCCGCGCGGCGGACCCGGAATGCCCGAAATGTTATCGCCAACGAGCGCTATAATGGGATTAGGTTTGGGAGATAAAGTAGCATTGTTAACGGACGGCAGATTTTCAGGCGGTACTAGAGGAGCTTGTATTGGACACGTTTCACCGGAAGCGGCAGGCGGAGGTCCTATTGCGGCTGTTCAAAATGGTGATATTATTTCCATTGATATTCCCAACAGAAAATTAAATGTAGAATTATCGGATGAAGAGATTATAGCAAGAATGAGCTTAATACCACCATTTGAACCGAAGATTAAAAAAGGATATCTGGCAAGGTATTCAACAATGGTATCTTCAGCCAGTAAAGGCGCAGTATTAAAATTACCCGAAATAAAACAATATAAAGAGGAATTAACATGAGTACTGAAAAACCCAGATTGTCGGGAGCAGACATATTTTTCGAATGTCTTAAGCGGGAAGGGGTAGAAGTGATATTCGGCTACCCTGGCGGAGCAACTCTAAAAATATATGAGAAACTCTACGATATAGATTGGCTTAACCACGTACTTGTTAGACATGAGCAAGGTGCCGCGCACGCGGCCGAAGGTTATGCTAAAGCTACAGGAAAAGTTGGATGTGTGCTTGTTACCTCCGGACCGGGAGCAACAAACACAGTAACTGGTATAGCCGATGCGTATATGGATTCGGTTCCTATAGTTGTTTTTACAGGTCAGGTTCCTTCTCACCTTATTGGCAACGACGCTTTCCAGGAAGCCGATATTGTTGGAATTACAAGACCTATAACAAAACATAATTTTCTTGTAAGGGATATAAACGAGCTGGCAGCTACCATTAAAAAAGCGTTTTATATAGCCTCTACAGGAAGACCTGGACCGGTTGTTGTGGATTTACCCAAAGATGTAATTATGAGTGAAACTGAATTTGAGTATCCCGAGGAAGTTGACATTCGAGGATATAAGCCTAAGTATAGAGGTCATTACAATCAAATTAAAAAAGCCGCCGAAATTATATCTAACGCGAAAAGACCTTTGTTATATGTCGGCGGTGGTGTAATAATGTCTGAGGGCTCTCAGGAATTAACTTTGCTGGCACGCGAAAACAATCTTCCTGTAACTATGACTCTTCAAGGACTTGGCGCATTTCCAGGTACAGATCCATTGTCTTTAGGCATGTTGGGAATGCATGGGACTTTTTGGGCAAATCAGGCGATCAATAATTGCGACGTACTTGTGTCTTTAGGGGCAAGATTCGACGACAGAGTAACAGGGAAAGTTGAAACATTTGCCACTAACGCATATAAAATTCACGTGGATATTGATCCTACTTGCATTGATAAAAACGTAATAGTGGATCTTCCTATTGTTGGTGACGTAAAACATGTGATGGCTGAATTAACCGCAGAAATGGTTAAGAAACCGGACATTAACGAATGGCTGAATCAGATAAATAGCTGGCGTGAACAATGTCCGCTTGAATATGAAAAAAATGACGGCAGATTAAGACCGGAGTTTATTTTGGAAAAAATATCTGAAAAAACTAATGGTGAAGCTGTTATTGTAACTGACGTTGGTCAGCATCAAATGTGGACAGCACAATATTATAAGTATAATCATCCACGTTCCAATTTAACCAGCGGAGGTTTGGGAACTATGGGATTTTCCGTTCCTGCCGCAATTGGCGCTTCCTTCGGAATAAAAGACAGACCGATAATTTCAATAAGCGGTGACGGCGGATTCCAAATGAATTTACAGGAATTAATTACAGCTAAGGCTTATAATCTGCCAATAAAATTTATAATAATAAATAATAGTTTTCTTGGTATGGTAAGGCAATGGCAGGAATTATTTCACAAGGAAAAATACAGCTTTACAGATCTTGGCGCCAGCAATCCAGATTTTGTTAAAGTTGGCGAGGCTTTCGGAATTCCTTCATCCTCTACAGATAATCCAGCCGAAGTTGATGCCCTGTTGGATAATGCCTTGGCTTTTAACGACGGGCCAATTTTAATAGAATTCAAAGTTGTAAAAGAAGATATGGTATTTCCTATGGTTCCATCCGGAGCTTCGATTTCCGAAATGATGGTAAAACGTTTAAACCCAAACAGGATGATCTAAATGAAACATACAATAACTGTTCTAGTAGAAAATAAGTTCGGTGCTTTCGACAGAGTAGCAACAATGTTCAGCGGTAAAGGTTTTAATATCCGCAGTATTTCAATTGGAGAAACAGAAATTTCTGAAGTATCCAGAATGACTATTGTTACTGAAGGCGAAGATCAAATAATCGACCAGGTTGTAAAGCAACTTAATCGTTTGATCGATACAATCAAAGTAATTGATCTAACAGATCAGTACCATATTGAACGTGAACTAGCTCTTATTACTGTTCATTATCAAAAAGGTTCCATGGAAGAAATAAAAAACATTTGCGATATCTTCAGGGGTAAAATTGTAGATATCAACAATAAAACAATGATGATTGAAATTACAGGACCTCCCGAAAAAGTTGACGCCGCCGTTAATGTTATTGCGCCTTTTGGAATTAAAGAAATGGCGCGTTCCGGCACTGTTGCCTTACGCAGAGGTGAACAATTAAATGCTGCAAAAAAAGAATACGTTTTAACTAATTGAGGAAATGTTATGAAAGTTTATTATGATAATGAAGCATCGTATGATGTAATTCAAAACAAAAAAATAGCCGTTCTTGGGTTTGGTAGTCAGGGACACGCCCACTCTCTGAATTTAAAAGAAAGCGGAATGAATGTTTGCGTTGGATTGCGCAAAACCAGTGAATCCTGGGATAAAGCTAAAAATGCCGGGCTGGAAGTTAAAGAAGTTGCGGATGCTTGTAAATGGGCGGATGTAATTATGGTACTTTTACCCGATCAGCATCAGAAAAAAGTTTATGACGCGGAAATTGGCCCGAATCTTAAAGAGGGAGACACCCTGGCTTTCGCCCACGGATTTAATATCCATTATAACCAAATTGTACCGCCTTCAAACGTTGATGTGATTATGATAGCTCCTAAAAGTCCCGGTCACCTTGTAAGACGAACTTATATTCAGGGTAACGGAGTTCCTTGCTTAATTGCGATTCAGCAAGACCACTCTGGCAACGCACGCGATTTGGCGTTAGCTTGGGCTAAAGGAATAGGCGGAACAAAAGCCGGAGTTATTGAAACGACATTTAAGGATGAAACTGAAACTGATTTATTCGGCGAACAATCGGTATTGTGCGGAGGCTCGGCCGATCTTATTAAAAACGGGTTCGAAGTTTTAACTGAAGCCGGATATCCTCCTGAACTTGCTTACTTTGAATGTATGCACGAGTTAAAACTAATTGTGGATCTATATTATGAAGGTGGTCTTAACAGAATGAATTATTCGGTAAGTGATACCGCTGAATACGGCGGCATGACACGCGGACCCAGAGTAGTTACATCCGCAGCAAAAGAAGAGATGAAAAAAATTCTTAAAGAAATTCAGGACGGATCTTTCGCAAAAGAATGGATTGAAGAAAATGAAAAAGGTTTACCAAATCTGAGTAGGTTGCGTAAAGCCAACAGAGAACATCCACTGGAGGTAGTTGGTGAAAAATTGCGTGGTATGATGAGTTTCTTGTTGAAGAAAGATAAAAAAGAAGAGGTAGGAGTATGACTTACAATATTACTCTTCTGCCGGGTGATGGTATAGGTCCTGAAGTGGCCTCGGCGGGAGTTAAAGTAATGAAATATGTCGCCGAAAAATTTAAAGTGGCTATTGAAACTCAGGAAAAATTAATTGGCGGATGCTCTTACGAGAAATTCGGGTCGCCATTAACCGACGAAACTCTGCAGGCCTGTTATGATTCCGACGCGGTTTTACTTGGAGCGGTTGGCGGTTATCAATGGGAAAATTTGCCACATCACTTAAAACCTGAAGCGGCATTACTAAAATTAAGAAAATCACTCGGTTTGTTCGCTAACATCCGCCCTGCAAAAGTGTATCCGGCTTTCGTAAATTCTTCCTCATTAAAAAGCAGTGTGATTAGTGGAACCGACTTTGTAGTGTTCAGGGAATTAATTGGCGGTATTTATTTCGGGGAACCCCGCGGTTTCGATGAAAACAAAGGTTGGAATACTATGGTGTATTCCAAAGAAGAAGTAGAACGAATTGCCCATATGGCTTTCAAAACCGCAATGAGTAGAAAAGGAGTTCTTACAAGTATAGATAAAGCTAACGTGTTGGAAGTATCCCAATTTTGGAGAAATGTTGTTGAAGAAGTTTCCAAAGATTATCCATCCGTTAAGTTGAAGCATATGTATGTTGATAATGCGGCTATGCAGATTGTTAGAGATCCGCGCCAGTTTGATGTTATTGTTACAGGAAATATTTTCGGTGATATTTTGAGTGATATTTCCGGTATGATTACCGGAAGCCTCGGAATGCTTCCTTCGGCAAGTTTGGGAAGCCGGTATGCGCTATACGAACCAATTCATGGCAGTGCGCCGGATATTGCAGGACAGAATAAGGCAAATCCAATTGCAACTATTTCATCTGTGGCTATGATGTTCGAGCATTCTTTTGGAATGAATAAGGCCGCAGAACTTATTGAGGCTTCTATTGAAAAAACATTGTCTCAAGGTTTTAGAACCGCGGACATAGCTTCGGAGAGTGACAAAGTTCTTAATACAAATGAAATGACGGAACAAATAATGAAAAACTTCGATGAGGTTTATAACACGGAAGCTCTAGGAGTGTTCACTCTGTAAAAGGTGAAAAGATTAAAAACAGCAATTAATGCTGATACACTCTTGGAAAATTTAACAGGAAAAGTAAAATGTCAGAAAAAATAATAATCTTCGATACAACATTAAGAGACGGTGAACAATCCCCGGGCGCTTCATTAACTGTTATGGAAAAAGTTGAGATCGCCAGACAACTTGAAAAACTTAATTGCGATGTTATTGAAGCTGGTTTTCCGGTTTCTTCACCGGCACAATTTGAAGCGGTTAAAAGAATATCTGGCGAAGTGGGTATTGTTGTTGCCGCTTTGGCCAGGGCAAAAGAGATTGATATTAAATCCGCCTGGGACTCGATTAAAGAAGGTGAAAAAAAGAGGATACATACATTTTCAAGTACATCCGATTATCACATCATTGGAAAATTCGGACACGAACGTTATGGTAAAACATTGGAGGAAAAACGTAAAACAGTTATTCAAATGTCTTATGATATGGTCCAGTATGCCAAATCGTTATGTGACGATGTTGAATTTTCCGCCGAAGACGCCGGACGCACGGATCTGGTCTATCTTTCTGAAGTTGTTGAGGCCGCAATAGAAGCTGGCGCTACAACAATTAATATACCGGATACAACAGGATATACGATGCCTAAAGAATTCGGATATAAAATTGCCGAATTAAAAAAACGTGTGAAAAATATAGACAAAGCTATAATAAGCGTCCATTGCCATAACGATTTGGGACTGGCAGTAGCTAATTCAATTTCGGGAATAGAAAACGGCGCCAGACAGGTAGAGTGCACAATTAATGGTCTAGGAGAGCGAGCGGGAAATGCCTCGCTCGAAGAGATTGTTATGGCACTTAATGTCCGTAAAGATTTATTCAATTTTCACACAGATGTTCGTACTAAAGAGATTTACAATACAAGCAGGATGGTTTCCGGATTTTCTGGTATAATAGTCCAGCCCAATAAAGCCATTGTTGGAGAGAATGCTTTCGCACACGAGTCTGGTATTCATCAGGATGGAATGCTTAAGAACAGGGAAACTTACGAAATAATGACGCCCGAATCGGTTGGTGTTAATAAAACTAAAATTGTACTGGGGCGACATTCGGGAAGACACGGACTTAAATCGCGATTGTATGAATTGGGGTACAATTTGAGCGAGGAAGAATTAAATAAAGCATATGAGTCGTTTATAAAACTTGCGGACAAAAAGAAAGAAGTATTTGATGACGACATTAGAATTATGATGGGAGATGAGATATTCAAAGACTCTTCGCATTATATTCTCGACTATATGCAGGTTAATTCCGGTACTAACGCTCTTCCTACAGCAGCAGTTCGTATAATAAAGAACGGTACAGAATTATCCGATTCGGCCACTGGTGATGGTCCCGTAGACGCTTTGTTTAATGCCATAGATCGTGCTTTAGGTATGGAATCCTTAATTGAATCTTATAGAGTGCGCTCTGTAACTTCAGGGCGGCAGGCTTTAGGCGAGGTATCGGTTAGAATTAGAGCCGAAGGAAAATCATTTACCGGAAGAGGTGTTTCAACCGATATAATTGAGGCCAGTGCAAAAGCGTATTTATCATCAATTAATCAGCGCGAAATGTACAATGCCGAAAAGAAAAATAGTTTTATAAATCAAGATGAATTAACAGAAGCTGTATAAAGGAGAGTTTTTTATGGGAATGACCATAACTGAAAAAATTTTAGCGAAATCTGCGGGAAAATCATTTGTAACCCCGGGTGAAAATATTTGGCTTAATGTTGACGTGCTAATGACTCATGATGTCTGTGGACCACCCACAATCGGGATTTGGAAAAGAGAATTCGGGGAACAAGCTAAAATATGGGATAAACAAAAACTTGTAATTTTTCCGGATCATTACATTTTTACTGCGGATAAATATGCCAATAGAAATGTGGAAATTTTACGCGAATTCGCGCGGGAATATAAGGTGGATAATTATTACGATGTTGGAACTGATAGATATAAAGGAGTTTGTCATATCGCATTAGCGGAAGAAGGTTTTAATGTGCCCGGGACTGTTCTCTTTGGTACAGATTCCCATACATGTACTTCCGGAGCATTTGGAATGTTTGCAACAGGCGTGGGCAATACTGATGCAGCTTTCATATTAGGTACCGGTAAAATCTGGGAGAAAGTCCCCGAATCTATAAAGTTTACATTTAACGGAAAACTACCAAAATATATAACAGCAAAAGATTTGATATTGCAAATATTGGGAGATATTACAACTGATGGAGCGACATACAGATCAATGGAATTTGACGGACAGGCCGTTTATGATTTATCTATGAACGAAAGAATGACTCTTACTAACATGGCAATTGAAGCAGGAGGAATGAACGGAATAATTAAAGCAGATGAAATTACTGAAGCATATGTGAAGGAACGTTCCGATAAAGAATATGAAATTTTTGATAGTGATTCGGATGCAAAGTACCACAGTAAATATGAATATGACGCATCTTTGATGGAACCGGTTGTTGCCAAACCTCATAGTCCTGACAATAGGGATTTAGTGAGGAACGTCGCGGGTACGCAGCTTACAAAGTGTTATATAGGTTCCTGTACGGGAGGTAAATTAACCGACTTTCAATTTGCAGCTGAAATATTATTTGGAAATAAAGTGAAGGTTCCAACATTTATAGTACCGGCAAGTACTGAAGTAGCTAGACAACTTGAAGTGGAAACTTTTAACGGAGTGACTCTTAAAGAAATTTTTGAGAATGCCGGTTGCGATATGGGTAAGTCTTCCTGCGCCGCTTGTCTGGGTGGACCCGACGATACGTTTGGGCGTTCGGTTGACAAAGACGTTGTGATTTCGACCACTAATAGAAATTTCCCGGGCAGAATGGGAAGTAAAAAATCTGAAGTGTATTTGGCATCGCCTTTAACTGTAGCGGCCTCGGCGGTAACAGGTGTAATAACCGATCCAAGGGATTTTATATCGTAATCTTTAACTAATTCCAAATCTTGTTCTATTTGTTGAAAATTTTAGTTGAATTTTTGATCAAATAAGAATTGGAATTGAATAAGGTCAGGATAGGGATCAAAAGTAAAATAAGATAATATTTATTGATGATAACTGAAAAGTAAACAGCAGAAGAATTTTAGGAGATAAAATGGAAAAAGTAATTCAAGGCAAAGCGTATGTCTTGGGAAATAATATAGATACAGATCAAATTATTCCTGCGGAGCATCTGGTTTACAGTTTGAATGATGAGGAAGAATCTAAAAAATACGGACATTTTGCTTTATCAAGCGTACCATTGGAACAGGCTGGTTTACCCGGCGGCGGAATTCCTTTTATAGATGGGGATAAGTGGCAGTCGGATTTTAATATAATTATCGGCGGATCAAATTTCGGCTGTGGATCTTCGAGAGAACACGCTCCTTTTGCATTGGAAAAAGCCGGTGTCAAAACTATTATCGCTGAATCCTACGCCAGAATATTTTATCGGAATTCTGTAGACGGGGGATTCCTAATTCCTTACGAATCACCAATAAAATTGAATGATAAAATTAAAACGGGCGATCAACTTGAAATTGATATCGAGAACAATATCGTAAAAAATTTGACTCGAGAAGAAGAATATGTTCTTAATCCATTGGGTGAAGTTTTCCCGATAGTGAACGCCGGCGGATTGTTCAATTATGCCAGAACCACCGGGATGATTTCCTAAACAATTATTAATTATATGAGAAATAACATGTCAGATCTAAATAAAATAGAATTGTTCGATACTACACTTAGGGATGGTACTCAAGGCGAAGGCGTAAATCTTTCCATTACTGATAAATTATTAATTACCGAAAGAATGGATGAATTCGGGATTGATATTATTGAAGGAGGTTGGCCGGGGAGCAATCCGAAAGATGAAGAGTATTTTCAGAAAGTAAAATTACTTAAACTAAAAAATGCTCAAATAACCGCCTTTGGATCAACTGCAAGATTCCCCGATAAAATTGAATCGGATAATAATTTGAATAAGCTGGTTGAAGCCGGTACTCCTTATGTGTCAATTTTCGGTAAAACTTGGCGTTTCCATTCTAAAGAAAGTTTAGGTCTTACAGACAGTGAAAACGCCGATCTTATTTTTAAATCTGTAAAGTATTTATGCGATAATGGAATTAAAGTTATATTCGACGCCGAACATTTTTTTGACGGATATAAAGACGACAGTTCATTCGCAATAAAAATGCTGTTGGCCGCTGAGGCCGGTGGAGCCGAAACAATAGTTCTGTGCGATACAAACGGCGGTTCTTTACCTCATGAAATAAGTTCAATTACAAGAGAGATAAATAAACTTATCAGCCGTCCATTGGGGATTCATTGTCATAACGACGGCGAATTAGGAGTTGCTAATACTTTGGCGGCAGTCGAAGCGGGGGTAGTTCATATTCAGGGTACAATTAACGGTGTGGGCGAAAGATGCGGAAATGCAAATCTATGCAGTATAATTCCTAACATTATTCTTAAAATGAAAAAACAAACAAAATCTGATTTACAACTGGCTCATATATCATCGATCTCTAACTATGTTTTCGAATTGATGAATTTAGTGCCCAATTCCCGTGCAGCTTTCGTTGGAAAGTCAGCATTCGCTCATAAAGGTGGAATTCATGTAAGTTCGGTTCTTAAAGACAGCAGAATGTATGAACACATCAGTCCTGCTGAAGTCGGCAACAAACAGAGAGTGATTGTATCCGACCTTTCAGGACAGAGCAATATACGGTATAAAGCTAAAGAATTGGGGATCAATCTTACCCAGCAGAAAGAATTCAGCAAAAATTTTGTACAAAATATTAAATCGTTGGAATACGAAGGTTTTCAGTTCGACGGTGCGGAAGCCTCATTTGAACTTTTACTTAGAGAAGAACTTGGCGAACAAAGCAAATTTTTTATGATAAAATATGCTAAAATGAACGTGATGTTCGATGATAACGGAACCGATTATTGCGAAGCCGTACTTAAAGTTGAAGTTGATGGTGTAGAAGAACATACAGCAGCTGATGGCGATGGTCCCGTAAACGCTCTCGATAACGCGTTGCGAAAAGCCATTACCCGTTTTTATCCCGAAATTAATAAAGTTCACTTGATTGATTATAAAGTAAGGGTGCTTGGCGATAGTGATGGTACCGCCGCTAAAGTCCGCGTTTTAATTGAGTCGAGCGATGGAGAGCAGACGTGGTCTACAGTTGGTGTTTCTGAAAATATTATAAAAGCAAGTCTTCAGGCAATAACTGATAGTATTAATTTTAAGTTGTTTAGCATGCATTCACTGAATAAGCTTGATGTAAAAGTTTAAGTCGTAATAAATTTAAACTCTTTGTTTATGAAGCATGCATTCCAGGTTTGTTAATTATTTTATAGTTGGTTAAGTTGTTGCATGTATTTGTTTAACTTAACCGGCTATATTTATTTATGAATTTATATATTCGTCTTGCGGTGATGTTATTCATCTCTCTCACTTTAATTTCCTGCTCCGATAAAGGTTCAGGCTCTTCCGATAAATTTTCTTTCGAAATTGACTCATCAAAAATTAATCCTGTTACAGAACTGAGTGAATTCAAAATAGAATTTCACGCGCCTGTAAATTGGGTTGAATACTCTTCTGAGTTGTCGGATAAAGTAATTTCCCCACTCAGCGGAAGCAGGTATGAACGTGGAAATTTCATTTTCAAACCGAGTCAAGTTTTTATTGACACAAAAACTAACAGCGTACTTTCTGTTGGGATTGTGGAATCGACTGGCGATAGGAGTAGCGAGGCAAAAAATTATGAAGATTATATCGCTTTACTAAAATTAAAATATGCTTCCGAATCAATGGAAGTAAATTCATCCTCAAAAGGTGAAATAAAATTTTGCAGGATAATAATTCATATGAAAAATATTGTATCGGAAAAATTTTTATTATTAGACCATTCACGGAAATTGATTCAATTTGAATATTCCACACAGCAGCAAAACTATACAACATTGCAGCCTGCCATAGAATCATCCATGGGCACATTAATTTCTAGCTTTAAGTAGAATTACATAAGTGTGAACCTGCCTCTAACGAAGGTAAAAAAAATTATGTTTGGTATTAAAATTATGGCAATAAGAATAACATGAATTTTCTGAAAAGTGAACTTAAATTACTTCTAAAGCTAATAACCGAATTAAATACTAAGGTGGTAATCTTATTTATAACTTCCGCCTTGCTTCTTATAGCTTCGCATTATTCCGCGGCATATTATATCCCTTCAGAAATTGCAAAAAACATTCCTTTCATCAACGGAATTAGAAAAGATTTTAGGGAATATATTCTGTGGTTTACATCCGATATTTTTATACTACTCGTTATACCGCTTTTAATAATTAAGTTTTTCTTCAAAGAGAAAATTAGGGACTACGGAATACAATTTGGCGCATCCTCAATCGGACTTAAATATTGTTTGCTATTTATAATTCCTATGATTGTAATTATTTGGTTTGTCTCGGGTTCGGAAAATATAACAAATTATTATCCCACTCTAAAATCTGCTGTATATAGCTGGCAGCTATTCATTGCATTTCAATCATCATTATTGATATATATGATAGCGTGGGAATTTTTCTGGAGAGGATTTCTTTTTTTCGGGCTCGAAGAAAAGTTTGGTATCTATGCGATTTTAATTCAGATGATTCCTTTCGTATTGCTCCATCAGGGTAAACCATTCATCGAATCTGTTGGAGCTGTTTTCGGAGGTATTGCACTTGGTTATTTGGCATATCGGACAAGATCAATTTGGTACGGTATTATTATTCACTTTGTCGTAATAACTTTCATGGATTTCATTTCAATAATAAGAATTAGGTCAAGTGATTTCGGAGTAGAATTTAGGACTTTAACAGAATTTATTTCCGATTTATTTTTGTAATATTGTTGCATAATTTAATATTCATTTTTAGAAAAAAAATTAGGTAGTTATAATGAAGTTTAGCTTAAATGTGGATCATGTAGCCACACTCCGAAACGCACGGGGCGAAACTCAGCCCGATCCTGTAACTTTTGCTTTGATGGCCGAACAATTTGGTGTTGACGGTATTGTTGTGCACCTGCGTGAGGACAGAAGGCATATTAATGATCGTGACGTTCGGCTTCTTAGAGAATTGATTACTACAAAGCTTGATCTTGAAATGGCTGCTGAAGATGAAATTATTAAAATTGCTTGCGAGTTACAACCTGAACTTGCCACTTTAGTGCCTGAAAAAAGGCAGGAGTTAACTACCGAAGGTGGACTTAATGTTTTGGATAATTTAGAGCGATTAAAAGATACAATTCAGGAATTACATTCTTACAATATTCCGGTTTCGTTGTTTATTGAACCTGATATAAATCAGATTGACGCTTCAGCGGATATTAACGCGGATATTATAGAAATTCATACCGGGAATTATGCCAATGCTCCTACTGTAGAAGAAATGATTGAAGAGATGGAAAGAATTAGAACCGCGGCTAAACATGCCAAAAGAATTGGATTAGGTGTAAATGCCGGACATGGTCTTAACTATAACAATATGAAAGAATTTACTCTGATAGATGAAATTGATGAGGTTAGTATAGGACAAGCTGTAATTGCAAGATCAATATTTGTTGGAATCGAAAAAGCTATAAAGGAGATGTCTCAATTGATTAATACAAAAATATTATGAAAGTATTATTAAAAGTTTCTATCTTTCTTATTATTACGGCGTTTCAAATAAATGCTCAGATAAATAATATTCGTGTTAGCAAACCTTCAAGCACTACGCCCGAAGAAGTTACAATTGCAATCAATCCGGTAAATCCAAATGAACTTGCCGCCGGAGCTAATATAAGTTATTTTTATCAATCTGTCGATGGCGGTCAAGTGTGGACGGAATCCAAATTAAATTCTACGCTTGGTGTTTGGGGTGATCCTTGTGTTGTTTACGATACTGAAGGTAGTTTATATTTTGCCCATCTTTCTAACCCAGTTGTCGGGTATTGGATTGATCGTATAGTTGTTCAAAAATCGGAGAATAACGGAAACAGCTGGAATGACGGTGTGGGCGTTGGTTACCGCCAACCTAAAAATCAGGATAAAGAATGGCTGGCTGTGGATGTTACCAATTCACCCTACCGAAATAATATATATATGACCTGGACTGAGTTTGATGATTATGGGAGTAATAAAAGTACCGACAGTTCACGTATTCAGTTTTCAAAAAGTTCAGATGGCGGTATTGTATGGTCTGAACCCATTACAATAAGTGATTCGGGAGGAAATTGTATTGATAGTGACGAAACTGTTGAAGGCGCTGTTCCTGCGGTAGGACCTGATGGTGAAATTTATGTTAGCTGGGCAGGCCCTAAAGGTTTGATGTTCGATAAATCCACCGACGGCGGTAATACTTTCGGTAAGGATATTTTTGTATCCGATATACCCGGGGGATGGGATTTTGACATTCCCGGCATAAGCCGCGCTAACGGTTTGCCGATTACTGCTTGTGATATAAGTCGATCCCAGTATAGAGGAAATGTTTATATAATGTGGTCTGACCAGCGCAACGGAGAACAAAATACGGATATCTTTTTCGTAAAATCTACAGACAAAGGTGAAACCTGGTCTAATTCTGTTAGAGTTAATAACGACGCTACCTCTCGGCAACAATTTTTCGTGTGGATGGCATTAGATTCGACTAACGGAAATATTTACGCTGTTTTTTATGACAGACGTAATACTCGTTCATCCGATACTGAGGTTTATGTTGCCCGATCTGCAGACGGTGGGGAAACTTTTACCAATCATAAAATAAGTGAATCCTCTTTTATACCGGTTGCCGATGTTTTTTTTGGCGACTATACCAATATTGCGGCTTACAAAGGTAAAATTTATCCTATATGGATGAGGATGGACGATAGAAAATTAAGTGTCTGGACTGCGATTATTGAAGACACAAAATTAATTACATCTGTCGAAAAAGTTGATGCACCAACTCAGTTTACACTTTTTCAGAATTATCCTAACCCTTTTAATCCAAGCACCACAATAGGATTCGCATTAGAAAGATCGGGGAACGTAAAAATTTTAATATTCAATTCACTTGGTGAAAGAATAAATGTTTTAACGGACAGATACTATGATTCAGGAAATTATGAGTTAAATTTTGACGCCTCAGGTTTAGCGTCCGGCATATATTTGTACGAAATAATCACCTCCAATTTTAACGCGTCGCGTAAAATGGTATATCTTAGGTAAGTTATAATTTTATGAATAAACAAAATTTGTTGAAACTAAAACGCAAACTTGATTACCATTACCGCGCTTTCGATAGAACAACTATATCCCCCGATCCATTGCAATTCCTTCACAACTACAATGATTTTTATAATATTGAATTAGCCGGTATAATTGCTTCTACTTTTGCGTACGGAAATGTAACACAAATAATAAATTCGCTTCAAAAAGTGTTCGGTATATTGGGAAATAATCCGCTCGAGTTTGTTCTTAATTATAAATACGAATCCGATAGAAAATATTTTACGGGAATTAAACACAGATTTTATACTGAAGATGATATATCGAAATTATTTTATGGGCTCAATAAAGTTTACACGGTTTACGGCTCGCTTAATTATCTGTTCGTTTTATATTACTTTGATAACGAAGAAAATATTAAAGATTCCGTTTCCCGTTTTTGCAATAACCTAACGGATTTGTGCAGTATAGAAAAAATTGTTTCACCCGGATTAAAATTTATGTTTCCAGATCCTTATAAGGGAAGTGCTTGTAAAAGAATGAACCTCTTTTTAAGGTGGATGGTAAGGCGGGACGAATTAGATTTTGGTTTGTGGAAAGAAATTCCGAAAAATAGATTGTTAATACCCGTTGATACTCATATCGCAAGAATTTGTAAAGAGTTGAAACTAACAAAACAAAAAAATGTTTCTTGGAAAATGGCTGAAGAAATAACAGGCAACTTAAAAAAGATTGAACCGGTGGATCCCGTTAAATACGATTTTGCGATTTGTCATTTAGGTATTAGAAAAATGGACTTTTGATTCCGACTTTGAACTTGCTATTAGAAACTTTAATTAGAATATTCGAACCTAAGTTTTCAAAATAAACGAAATATATTGGAGATATTGAATGTCCGATCAGAAAAATTCTTCATTTAAACCTTACATCTCAGCTTCAGATCTTATACCCGAATTTACACCCAAAGCTATAATATTAGGTTCTATTTTCGGAATTATTTTTGGAGCTGCAACAGTTTATCTGGGCCTTAAGGTTGGGTTAACTGTAAGTGCTTCAATACCAATTGCGGTTCTAGCGATTTCAATATTTAAAAAATTAGGCAAATCAACTATTCTCGAAAACAACATAGTTCAAACAATCGGTTCGGCTGGTGAATCAGTTGCCGCTGGTGTAGTTTTTACATTGCCAGCGTTACTGTTCTTGCCCGGCGGCAGCGAATATTTCAAATATTTTCAAATATTTGTCCTTGCTATAGCCGGGGGTATTTTAGGTGTTCTTTTTATGATTCCTCTAAGAAGATCTCTTATTGTAAAAGAACATGGTAATCTGCCTTTCCCCGAAGGGACTGCATGTGCCGATGTATTAGTAGCCGGTGAAAAAGGCGGATCGTTAGCTCAAAAAGTATTTTACGGCTTGGGGCTTGCTTTCGCTTATAAATTTTTAATGTCGGTTTTAGGTTTATGGAAGGATGTTCCTTCAATAGTGTTCGGCAGAAAATCGATTTTGCCCAACGGTACTATAAACGGTGAAATTACACCGGAACTTTTAGGCGTTGGATATATTATTGGTCCGAAGATTGCAGGTATTATGGTAGCTGGCGGTGTGTTATCCTGGCTTGTATTGATACCTCTTATCACACTTTTGGGTGATAATCTTACAACTGTATTTGCTCCGGGAACAAAACTAATTTCAGAAATGAGCCCGAGAGAAATCTGGAGCAGTTATATTCGTTATATAGGCGCGGGAGCTGTTACTTTCGGAGGTATTATAACTCTTGTACGTACATTTCCTACTATTGTCAGCGCATTTAAAGATTCTTTCAAAGACCTTAAAGATAACCGTACTAATGGTAAAGTTGAAAAAGAAAGGACCGAAAGAGACATCCCGCTGGTTACTGTACTAGTTGGCAGTATTGTATTGGTTGTTTTTATGGCGGCCATTCCTAATATCCCAACTAATTTACTTTCGTCAATTATGATAGTGGTATTCGGGTTTTTCTTCGTTACGGTTTCTTCTAGAATCGTTGGACTTATAGGTTCATCATCAAATCCTATTTCCGGAATGACAATCGCCACACTTATGGCGACTTCATTAATATTTGTCGGAGTTGGCTGGACAGGCGATGCTTATCAGCCAATAGCTTTAGTAGTAGGCTCTATAGTTTGTATTGCTTCCGCTAATGCCGGCGCTACTTCACAGGATTTAAAAACAGGTTACATATTGGGTGCGACACCGGTAAAACAGCAGTTGGGGCTTGTAATCGGAGTAGTTGTTTCTTCAATAGTTATAGGCGCAACAATGCTGTTGTTGGAAAACGCTTTAGGAATTGGTGCCATTACACCCGCACATCCCAATCCATTGCCTGCTCCTCAAGCCACATTAATGGCAACAGTAATAAAAGGATTATTAAGCCAGAATCTGCCATGGGGATTGGTAATTGTAGGAATGGGCATTGCCGCGGTTATGGAATTAGCCGGTGTACGCTCGCTTCCATTTGCGGTTGGCGCTTATTTACCACTTTCAACTACGGCTCCCATATTTGCCGGGGGACTCGTAAAATTTATAGTTGACAAGTTTAATAAATCGAAAGATGCCGATTCTGAAATTGGTCCTGGAGCTTTGTTTAGTTCCGGATTAATAGCCGGCGGTGCTTTAACAGGAATTTTAGTTGCGATACTTGTCGGCACAAATTACGACGGCAAGCCGATAATAGCATATTTAAATACAGGGATTGCGGAAACTATGGGATTTGCCGGTGATATTATTTCTTTGGTCTTGTTCTTGGCAATGGCAATTACACTTGGGTTTGTAGCATTAAGTAAACAAAAATAAAATAAAGTATAAAAATTTAATGAGTGTATTATGAATTCTAATTCCGATAGCATGTTAAATGAAAAACCGAATCCTCCTGTTCTTTTCCGCTGGACAATTTTAATTTTTATCAGTCTAGCCATGTTCGGTAATTATTATGTTTACGACAGCATCGCTCCAATTGCCGATCTTCTGAAATCGAATCTGGGTTTTACAGATGAGAATATTGGTCAAATGTACTCAGTTTATAGTATTGCAGCGGTCGTAATTCTATTAATCGGCGGCATTGTAATAGATAAATATGGAACGAAAAAATCGACGCTGTTTTTCGGTACAATCTGTTCGCTGGCTGCTGTTGTCACTTGGGTGTCCAGCGATTTGAATGTTATGTTAACCGGCCGAGTTCTTTTGGGTTTGGGCGCCGAACCATTAATTGTTGCAATTACAACTGCACTCGCTAAGTGGTTTAAAGGCAAGGAACTAAGTTTCGCTTTTGGAATTAATTTAACTATAGCTCGATTGGGTTCGGTTGCTGCAGATAATTCTCCCAGCTGGGGAAAAGCATTCTATACTAATTGGCAGGACCCGCTTTTCCTGGCTGTTATAATTGGACTTACTTGTATTATCGGCGGTATTGTGTATTGGGTATTGGAAAACAGAGCTGAAAAAAAATACAAATTGAGCGCCGCAGGTGAAACGGATAAATTTGTTTTGAAAGATCTTTTCGGATTCAGCAGATCGTTTTGGCTTATTGTTGCGCTATGTGTAACTTTTTATTCCGCTATTTTTCCTTTCCGTAGTTTTGCAATTAAATTTTTTATTGAGGCCCACGGAAGTTCGAGAGAGTTTGCTGGATTTTTAAATAGTGTGCTGCCGCTTTCGGCAATGATTGCAACGCCATTATTCGGATTGCTTGTAGACAAAATAGGGAAGCGCGCTCTTTTAATGATGGTTGGATCTATTCTTCTTTTACCTGTCTATTTGATGATGGTTTACACAAATATTAGTTTATATGTGCCAATAATTTTGATGGGAATTTCATTCTCATTAATTCCTGCGATTATGTGGCCTTCCGTGGCTTATATTGTTGATGAAAAACGACTCGGAACCGCTTACGCTTTGATGGGACTGATTCAACAAATTGGGGTTGCGGCTTTCAATTGGATGATTGGTTTGGCTAACGATTATTCGGGCGCCAGTTCCGCAAATCCGGGCGGATACGAGCTTGGTATGTGGATGTTTTCTGTGCTTGGCATTTTCGGATTCTTATTCGCTTTTCTATTGAGAAGAACTGAAAAAGGACCAAATGGACACGGACTAGAAAAAGGTATGCAGACAAGTAATGGATAATGAAAAAGTATTGCAATTAGTACCCGTAAGAATTTGTGAACACGAAGAAAAAAATGGTGTTTTAACCGTATTATTTGACAGCAAGAGCACCTCTTTTTTGGACAGGGTTTTCTTTTCCAAATTATCTAAAAAACCTTCCAAAATCGACTTAGACGAAATCGGTTCTTTTATTTGGAATCAAATAGACGGAAAAACTTCAGTAATGGAGATTACGGCTATTGCCCGTGAAAAATTTGAAAATAAAATTGAACCTGCGGAAGAACGAGTGGCTGAGTTTTTCAGACAGATGGCAGTGACAAAATTAATTGGATTGTACGAAAAAAAATAATTATTAATGTATTTTACTTAATGCTTTCAATTATTTTCAGGTTTTTGTAGAAATTATTAGTGCATTCGCAATTTTACGAATTTGTATTAAAAAATGATTTCATTATCTTGTTAAAGAATATAACGTGAATAAATGAATAATAATACTTCCTCAATATTAATTGTTTTATTGGTTATTGGTTCAATGCTTACAATTCCAACGCAGGGTCAAACTTGTGGTTTCGGGTGCCTTGGGCTTAGCGGATTTTATGGTGGTTACACCTATCAGAATTACAAAACCGATGAATTGAATAAACATTTAAATATTCTACTTGAAGAATTTAATTATTCCGGCAAAAAAATTGATTTTTCGCAGGGTAACGGATTTAGAATAGGGGCTAATATTTTTCGTGCTAACTTCGATACATATTTTATAACAGCAAAAGGTTATTATCAATTTTTATCCGAAGATCAGGCCCTTTCCGAAAAAGGATATGACGGGACCGCGTTATTTAAGTCAACTTTGCAGTTAAACCATTGGGCTATTGGATTAGACTTAGGAATACCAATCTCCCGGTTTTTTAATTGGAAAGTATTAGAGGGTGGATTAACTTTTTATACAGCTGAACTGAATAACAATTTCAATTTTGAGGGACAGCTTGTAGAATCACGCAAATATCAACACTCCGATGTTAATCTTGGTTATTTTATTGGCACTGGTCTTATCTTAAATATTATCCCGGATTATGTTAGCATAGAAGGCGGAGCGTTTTATAATAACGTCTCAATTGATAATTTAATTGATGATGACGGCAATTATTTTTATGGTGAATATTCAAAATCCAAAATATTGGAAGCTGGCGGATTTTCAACATCTCTACAGCTTAATATTGGAGTTCCATTATAAGGAGTATTTATATGTCACAACAGAAATTGAATAAAGCGTGCAGAATTGCTATAAAAGATTGTATGGCGGCAAAAAAAGGGGAAAGAGTTCTTGTTGTTACCGATCAAAAAAAATATGAGATTGGACGCGCTCTTCATCTAACCGCAATGGATTTGGGTTATGAATCATTGTTGATTGAAATGAAGGCAGGAGAGATAAATGGTGAAGAACCTGCAAAGGAAGTTGCCGAATTGATGCAAAGCTACGATGTTGTGTTATGCCCTACAGAAAAATCTTTAACACATACAGATGCGCGTAGAAACGCTTCGGCGAAAGGTGTTAGAGTGGCAACGTTTCCGGGAATAACAAAAGATATTATGATACGAGGACTGAGCGCGGATTATAAAAAAATTCAGACTCTAACGCTGAAATTGAAAAAATTATTCGAAAAAACTAAAATTATACATATAACTTCACAAATTGGAACTGATATAAAACTTGATATTACCGGCAGAAAAGCCATTGCGAGCAAAGGGTTGTTTCATAGAAGCGGTGAAGGCGGAAATTTGCCCACTGGAGAAACTTTTGCGGCTCCCTTGGAAGGTACTACAAATGGGGTTTTTGTAGTTGATGGTTCAATGGCAGGCATAGGTGTTATCGGGAATACTCCAATAAAAATTACTGTAGAAAACGGATATGCTACTGCGATAACCGGCGGTGCAAAAGCTAAAAAGTTGCGCACTATGCTTGAAAAATACGGTAAAGAGGCCTTTAGCATTGCGGAAATCGGAATTGGCGCTAATGATAAAGCTAAACTGAGTGGTTTTATTTTGGAAGATGAAAAAGTTTTAGGTACCGCTCATATCGCCTTGGGAAATAATATAACTATGGGCGGACATGTTAATGTGCCTATACATTTGGATGGTGTAATTAAGAAACCGACCATTTTCTTCGATAAAAAAGAGATAATGCGTAAAGGAAAACTGCTGATATAACCTACATATCACATACCGAATTTTTAACTCATAGTACTTTAAATAGGTATTTTTTGAATTTGCTTGCAATTTTGCTTATCTTTGCAAGCTAAAAATTCAAGGTTACTATGAAGTCTCTTAAAACTTTAAATGACGCCCAAAAAGAAGCAGTTGAGTTTAATTCTGGTCCCCACATTATTGTAGCCGGTGCCGGATCGGGAAAAACCAAGGTTTTAACGCATAAAATTTCTTATTTAATCGAAGACGGTTTTGACCCTTCTACAATTTTGGCTTTAACTTTTACAAATAAAGCCGCAAATGAGATGAAGGATAGAATTTCCGAACTTGTTGGTCCAAAATCCAAACAAATATGGATGGGTACTTTTCATTCCATTCTGGCTAGAATTTTACGAACGGAAGCCTCAAAATTAAATTATTCCCCCAATTTCTCCATTTATGATAAAGAGGATTCAGTATCTCTTGTAAGTACCGTTTTAAATTCGCTTAACGTTTCTATCGATGATTTATCCGCTTCTGCTATTCATCACAGAATAAGTAATCTTAAAAATAAAATGATTAGCCCGGATGATTATGCCAAAGATATGGCGCAGACAGCTTCCGAAAAAAGATTTGCTAATGTATATCGGGAATACAATAAAAGATTGTTCGAAAATAATTCTATGGATTTCGACGACCTTCTTCTTAAACCGATTGAGCTGTTAAATAATAACCAAACAGTTCTCGCGAAATACAGAAAACAGTTCAAATATATTCTTGTTGATGAATTCCAAGACACCAATAAAGCTCAATACGAAATTCTGAAATTGATTGCAGCTGGGCGTACTAAAATATGCGTGGTCGGCGATGATGCACAAAGTATTTACGCTTGGCGTGGAGCGGATATTAAAAATATGCTCGATTTTGAGAAAGATTTCGCTAAAACTATGATTTTTAGACTTGAGCAGAATTACAGATCTACAAAAACCATTTTAGCTGCCGCTGATTCAGTTATCAAAAAAAATCAGGAACAAATTCCAAAGACTCTTTGGACTGAAAACGATACCGGCGAACAACTTAGCATAATTCGTTGTTCCGACGAAAAAGACGAAGCTTTTCAAATTGCTAAACAGATAAAGAAAGAAATCTCTTCAAAAAAATTATCTTTGAACGATATAAGCATTCTATACAGAATTAACTCTCAGTCTCGTGCCTTGGAAGAAGCGCTTAGACGCGAAAAACTGCCGTACAAAATTATTGGCGGATTAGAATTCTATAAAAGGAAAGAAGTAAAAGATATTATCGCTTACTTGCGAGTTCTTATTAACACAAATGACGAAGAAAGTTTGTTGAGAATAATGAACTTTCCGCAGAGAGGAATAGGCAACACATCAATTACCAAAATGATTGCGTTCGCCCGTGACCTTGATCTATCCCTTTTTACAACCATGTCCAGAATTTTTGAAGTGATAGAAGTTAAAGAGAGAATACAAAAAAATGTTAAGCAATTTAAAATATTGCTCGATAAATACAATGATCTTAAAGACAAACTTTCTTTAGGTGAGCTTACCTCCGCTTTGGTGGATGAATTGGGTATCCTTAAAGTTTATAAAGAAGAGAACACTCAAGAGTCCATGGCCAGATATGATAACGTTCAGGAATTACTGGCGAGTATTAATCAGTATATGAAAGAAAATCCTAAAGCAACCATAGAGGATTTTCTCGCGGAAGTTTCATTAATGACAGGGGTAGATCAATACGAGGAAGAGAACAATTCTATTACATTAATGACGATTCATAGCGCAAAAGGATTGGAGTTCCCGATTGTATTTATTACAGGGTGTGAGGAAGATATTTTCCCATTAAACAGGAAATTCGATTCCGACGCGCAAATTGAAGAAGAACGAAGATTATTTTATGTTGCTCTTACAAGGGCTGAGAAAAAAATATATATTACCTACGCACGTTCACGATACAGATTTGGGGAAGTTGCTTATCAGAGTCGTTCAAGATTTATAGAGGATCTTGATCCGGCTACTTACTCCGAATTAAATGGAAATGTTGGAAGGAAATCGGGCAGACGTAAAAAGGCCTTTTATGATGAAATGTATCAGGAAAGCTATGATGAATTTAATCAGGAATCAAGATCATTACGTGTGGGAAGCAGAGTATATCATGAAATTTTCGGCAATGGTAAAATTCTTGCCATTATCGGGACTGGAGAAACTCAAAAAATTAGCGTGGCTTTTGATGATCATGGTGTAAAAAACCTTTTATCTAAGTTCGCAAATTTAAAATTAATTTAACACTACGATCGTATGTTTGAGATTATATTGTAAGTTGTAAAAATTTTAGTGTTGAAAAATTTGTTTGAGTATCTCTATATAAAAATGAAGGAGTTGAAATGAAAATTGGAATTTTAACAGGCGGCGGAGACTGCCCCGGATTGAACGCTGTTATCAGAGCAGTTGTTCGAAAATCAATTGCTAGTGGTCATCAGGTTTATGGAATTAAAAAAGGATGGCGCGGATTAATGGATAAAGATTTTGTGGAACTGACTATAGATTCAGTTTCCGGTATTCTGCACCGCGGCGGTACGATTCTTGGCTCTTCACGTACAAACGTATATAAAGAAAAAGACGGGGAAGCCCGCGCAATACAAAATTTGAAAGATATGGGGCTCGATGCTCTTGTTGCCATTGGCGGCGAAGATACACTAGGTGTTGCCGCAAAATTATTTAAAAGCGGACTTAAAGTTGTTGGTGTGCCTAAAACAATCGATAATGATTTAAATGCTACCGATTATACATTTGGTTTTGACACAGCTGTAAATGTTGCGACAGAAGCTATTGACAGAATACATACAACTGCCGAATCCCATAATCGTGTTATGGTTGTTGAAGTTATGGGCAGACACGCGGGATGGATCGCAATTCATTCTGGTATGGCTGGTGGTGCGGATATTATTTTGATACCCGAGAAACCTTTTGATATAGAAGAAGTTTGTGATTTGTTGAAACAACGACACGGACGCGGCAAATCATTCAGTATTGTTTGCGTTGCCGAAGGAGCCACTCCTAAAGAAGGTTCGTTAGTATTACAAAGCCTTGAAAAAGATTCTTTCGGTCATGTTATGCTCGGTGGAATTGGAAATATAATTGCTGAAGAAATTGAAAAACGAACAGGATATGAAACACGTGCTACTGTACTCGGACATATTCAAAGAGGCGGTTCACCAACTGCATACGATAGAGTGCTTGCAACTCGTTTCGGCGTTAAAGCCGCTGAATTGGTGCATGATGGAAATTTCGGTAAAATGGCGGCTTTGAAAGGCGAGAAAATTATAGCTGTAAATCTGGACGACGCTGTTGGAGTTCTAAAAACTGTTGATGACGAATTTTACGAAGTCGCTCAAACATTCTTTGGCTGATAAAACTGAAATATTTTTATAAAATTAAAACCCCTCGCTTAAGAGGGGTTTTTTTATATAAAAAATTGGATTCAAAATATTCGTTAAATGAAAAATCTTACGACCTATTTTTCCCTGTCCTTATAAGGTATATGTTTTATATTGAAGTATTTAGTAAGTTCTTTTTTTAATACTCCTGACAATAAAATTATTGAGATAAGATTTGGGAATGTCATAAATCCTAACGCAGCATCACCAAATGCCCAAATAGCTTCGAGCTCTGCAATGGCACCAATAAAAACAAACAGTACAAAAAACCATTTATACGGTAGAATCGCTTTGTCACCAAATAAATAGTGAGAAGCTCTGTCGCCATAAAACGACCAGCCGATCATTGTAGAAATAGCGAATAAAAGAACACCTATGGTAATAATTTTGTCCCCATATCCGAATAACCAACTTAATCCCGTTTTAAAAGCTAATGATGTAAGGAGGCTTGCGTTTAATAGCTCGCCCGTATATGTAGAATCAATACGAGTAACATAAAATTCCGTATGATGCCACGCGCCTGTTGTAATTATAACTAATCCAGTAAGTGTGCAGATAATAATCGTATCGATAAATGGACCTAACATTGCTACAGATCCTTCACGAACTGCGAATTTAGTTTTAGCTGTTGAATGAGCAATTGCCGCACTGCCTTGCCCGGCTTCATTTGAATATAATCCGCGTTTAATCCCCCAAAGTACTGTATTCATAACAACAAGAAAAGATCCCCCCACAGCTCCAGCAATTTCGGCAGGCGGATTAAAAGCCATTTCAACAATAAGAGACAAACTTGGCAGGATTTCCGGTAAATTTGCTGAAAGGATCATCAATGAAGCAATAACATAAAAAGCCGCCATAATAGGTGAAAGAAAACCCGTTACTTTCCCGATTCTTTTTATCCCTCCAATGATTACCAATCCTACCAGTGCTGCTAACACAACTCCATTAATTGCCTGTTGAATTGAGACATAAAAACCTTCGAAAATTTGGTGTTTCAGTGTTAAAAAACTTGTTGTGCCTATAAGTTGAGTAACTTCAGAATATATCTGATCGGATACAGTAAAGGCTTGGATAGCGTTCCCGGTTGCGAATGAACAAATAACGGCAAAACTTGCAAATGCTATCGCCAGCCAGCGCCAATTTTTGCCTAGTCCTTTTTCAATAGTATACATCGGTCCGCCTGCAGTTGATCCATCCGGCAGTATATCTCTATATTTTACCGCGAGTGTACTTTCTGCAAATTTTAACGCGGTGCCAAAAAAAGCGGTAACCCACATCCAAAATATTGCACCTGGACCGCCGTAATAAATAGCTGTTGCAACACCCGCTATATTACCAATTCCGACTGTAGCCGAAAGCGCCGTTGATAAAGCTCTAAAATGATTTAAATCTCCCTCGTCATTCGGATCGTCGTAAATTCCCGCTGTTACTTTTACGCCATGCCAAAAACGTTTTACCTGTGGCAATCCAAGCTTAAAAGTGATAAATATTCCGGTTCCCAAAAGAGCAATAATCATTAGCGGTATTGAGCCGATAGGAATTTCAGATGAAGGGAAATTTTTTATTATGTCGAAATTACCTGGGAAAGACCAAACGGTATCGAATATAGAAACGCCACCAATTATAACAATTAAAAATATTATTATAAACGCAACAATTGCTGTAAGTGATTTACTCATAAATTTCCAGTTTTTTGATTGGATAAATAATTATTTACTGAAATAAATTTATAATCATGGTTAATACACCAATCGAGTGAAGCAATACCAAAAAGATTAATACAGGACAAAAATATTTGATAACAATTTTCCAGAATTTGATTTCCCAAAATCTTTTTTCGAAAATCTCTTCTGCACCTTTTTTCAATTCTATTAATGCTTTATCGAAACCCCACACATAAGCGACAAAAATTGAAATAAACAAGCCGCCTAAAGGCAGAAAAATATTGGAAGCTAAAAAATTTGCCATATCGAAAAAATTTAATCCAAATATTTTAGTATCGCTGAGAATATTGAATGATAGTGCACTGGGCACACCGCACAAAAACGCTACAGTTCCAAATAGGAGCACTGCTTTATGTCTCTGCATACCTTTCTCATCAACAAAATATGAAGTTACAACTTCGAGCAAAGAAATTGATGATGTTAAAGCGGCCAACGAGAGCAGTATAAAAAATATTATGGAGAATATATAACCACCTGTCATTTTTGTGAATACAATAGGAAGAGTATGAAAAATTAATCCGGGACCTTCGGCGGGATTTTGTCCTGTTGAAAATATGGCGGTCAGAATTGCAACTCCGGCAACGAGAGCGATTAAAGTATCGAGCGCAACTATTTGAGCTGAAGCTGTGATTACATTATCTTTTTTCGACATATAACTACCATACGTCATCATGGCTCCCATTCCTAAACTTAATGTGAAGAATGCGTGCCCCAAAGCCTCCAGAACCGAAAGTCCGGTAAGTTTACTCCAGTTTGGGATAAATAAAAATTCCAAACCTTTTTCCGCGCCTTCCATCGATAATCCTTTAAACATCATTATCAGTAGAAGAACAAATAACACGGGCATCATAATTTTACTGCCGCGTTCTATCCCTTTGTTAATTCCAAAATAGACTATCATCATTGTAAGACCCATAAAGAGTCCCAGCAATCCAGTAATCCAATAAACATTTTGTGTCAGTTCATTAAAATGTTCTCCTGCTGCACTTGGAGTAGCATAATCGAAGAAACTTCCTTTTATAGCCTCTATAATATAGCCGAAAGACCATCCGGCAACCACACCATAAAAAGACAAAATCACAAATCCTGCTACAACTCCCATACCCCCAACAGCACGCCACATTTTATTTTTTGTAAGTGCCTTAAATGTTCCAACCGGATTTCTCTGCGCGGTTCTTCCCAATAATACTTCCGCGATTAAAATGGGAAGTCCGATAATTAAAACACAAAGAAGATAAACAGCAATAAACGCAGCTCCGCCGTTTTGTCCCATTACATAAGGAAATTTCCAGATATTACCTAATCCAATTGCCCCGCCAGCGGCTGCTAATATAAAACCAATCTTAGAACCCCATTGTTCTCTGGATGATTCGATAGAAACCATTAATTCTCCTAATCAGTAGAAGTGGACTATTTCAAAAAAATTGTGATCAATTTTCAAATTTCAAGTGTTAATTTCAACTAAAAACTCATATTTTAAATTTAATTTGAAGAATTTATGCATATTAATAACATATCTATTCTGATTTTAGAGCTATTCGCTAAATTCGTTTTTTATGATAGCTACTTTTTGGATTCGGATAAAATAAAATAAATAAAATTGACTAAATTTTACGTATGAAAAATCTTCTTATAATACCACTGCTCATCTTTCTCGCTTTATCAGAAGCTCTAATAGATTCTATGCAACACAGTTCGAAATTATCATCAGTCCGACAAATTAATAATACACATAAAACTAAAGCAACGGCTCTTGTAAATTCACCTGCAATTTCAACATATAACTTGCAAATAGCATACAAATCCTCTGAAAGAAATTTACAAGTTAAACAAAAAATACTTTGGCGTAACCTTACTTCAAAAAAAACAAATATAATATACTTAGGTTTACCCGCCAACTCTTTCTTAAACGGAAACAGCATATATTTTATTTCGCAGGAATTTGATAAAAAATGGGAAAGCGGGTATGAATTCGGAGAAATTAAAGAAGGAAAGAATAATTCATCTATAAAATATGCCGAGCATAAAATTTATAAAGGTGACAAATCATTGGGATTTATAGAATTAAACAAAACTATTTTTCCGGGTGATTCAGTGGAAATTATTTTGAACTATAAAATGAAAATCCCGCAAGGCACTGAAAATTTCGGGTATTCTAAAGGGGGAAATTTTTGTCTGTTGGCCAATTGGCATCCTTATATAATCCAATTTCATGATGGTAGGTGGTTAAGTTCTCATCGATCTAAAATCTATAAACCGAAATCTGAAAATTCTGAGTTTTACGCAACTCTAATGGTTGATGATAAATTTCAGATAGCTAGTTCCGCCGAAGAAATCAATAATTCCAGTATAAATAATTCCCAAAGTATTTTATTTAAACAGGATAAAGGTGATGCTCTTGTCTTTGCGTTTTATTCCGATGTACATAAAACGGAATTAAAATACATAAATGAAAGCGGCAGCGAAATTGACATACCGATTTGTCTTTTACCGGAAAACGAACGTTACAGACCGCGTATTGAATCAATAGTAACTAATACATTGGACTATCTGACACAGCATTACGGTTTTTACCCGTTCAGAAAATTATCTCTTGTTAATGTGCCCGACAATACCAATTTTGGTTTCAAAAGTTACGCCTCGCTTATAACTTTTTACTGTGATCTTTTCAGCCCGAAAGCGATACAAAAACCGGAAAATGATATAGCTCGAATGATCTGTAAACAATATTTTCAGAATTATATTAATATTTATTCTGTTGAAGATAAGTGGATAGAGGAGGGAATTCCAACATATCTTTCATCCAAGGTGATGGAAAAATATTACGGAAGACCTTTGATAAATTTTTATCTCGCCAGCTATGTGCCTATATATGGATTGAATCTGCTTTCGTATAATGAAATACCTATTATCTATACTTTAAACGAATTTTATTATTCATCAAAACATAGGGACGTTCCTCAATATTACAAGTATATCGATTCTAATCCTATTACTGATTCCACTCATTTTTTAGATTCGGAAAATTATAAAGCTAATCTTTCAATAAAACCCGCACTGATAATAAACTCTGTGGATAACAGTATCGGAGAAAACTTAGTGATAAAATCAATAGGGGATCTTTTTGTTTTCCGCAATCACCAATCGTTAACAAGATCTTTTATAAACAGTTTTGCAAAAAATAATTCTTCCGAATTAATAAAATTTTTAGAAGACGGATTTTACGGGACAGTAAATTACGATTACGCTATTACTGGTTTATCCGTTGTTAACAATACAATCTATAATTTAGAACTTGCCAGGTATGGAAGCGGAGTATCTTCATCAAGGATCTATTTGTACACTGAAAAAGATACTCTTACAGCAGAATGGGACGGCAAGAATAAAAAACATATAATTCAATTTAGTACAGTAAATCGTGTAATAGCCGCAGAAATTAAACCTCATTTCTCGATTCTAATGGATTATAATTACTCTAATAATTCGTATACGGTTGATCAAAAATACTGGGGTTCTTTGTCTATTGCCATAAGATCTTTTTTCTGGTTCCAGAATGCGCTAATGATTTTTGGAAGTATAGGATGACTTTACAAAATGTTATTTCACAGGGATTTAATCTAGTCCGTAAAAACTTAAAACTACTCGTTTTGCTCTGGTGCACAAATGCCGCTATGTCAATTATTTTATCAATTCCTATTTATTCTATGTTATTCGATAACTTAAATCATTCTCTTCTTAGTGACGAACTATCTCAGGGAGTAAACTATTTATGGTTCGCTCAGTTTATGAATATATACAAAGGTACAATCGCTCAAATGCCATTAATTACTTACGGAGTTGTGGGATTGTACGCTGTTATTCAGACTTTTTATTTCGGCGGACTGATAGCAGTTTTTAATAATCCAGGAAAAAATCATATCTCAGATTTCTTTTATGGAGGAGTACGACTATGGTATAGGTTTATGAAAATTTTGTTGATTTCGTTATTCTTTTTTACGGCTGCCTTTAAAATAAATGATCTGTTGGGCAACATATTAACATGGCTTTTCAGCGATTATGGTTATTACTTAACGGATTTTATTCTTAGATCTATGCGTTATATTCTTCTTATTATTTTAATTGGACTTGTTACTTTGATTTCGGATTATACAAAAGTTGGAATGGGGGTTGAGGATAAAAACGATATTTTTAAAAGCATTGTAAAAACATTACTATTTGTTAAACAAAATTATAGAATTGTATTTGTTGTTTTTTTACTTGTAGCATCCTTCGGTGCCATTGGAGCAATAATTTATAATCTTATAGATACATTAGTTCCGCGAAGTCCATTTTATTTTTTACTACTAACCTTTATTCTTCAGCAAATGTTAATTATTTTTAGACTTACTATTAGAATGTTATTTTGTTCAACGGAAGTTTTAATTTATTCGGACAGTATTGCCGAATATGTAAAATCCGAAGTCAAAGAATCAACAGTTGGAGTTAAATGATATGGCGATAATACCAATTACTATTTACGGCGATAAAATATTAAGAGAGAAGACAAAAAAAGTTAAGCAGGTAGATGACGAAGTAATTCAAAATATACGTGATATGTTCGAAACTATGCGGGCTGCACATGGAATAGGACTCGCGGCCAATCAGGTTGGATTGAATAAATCAATATTTGTAATTGATCTTACCCCCGTGGAAGGATATGAGGAAAGCAGTCCATTGGTGATGATAAATCCCGTTATTACCGCTGAATCAGACGACAGCGTTATTTATGAGGAAGGCTGTCTGAGTTTACCAAATCTAAGGGCAGATGTAGAACGCGCAGAAGCAATTGAAATTAAATATCTGGATACTGACGAGAAAGAACAGATTATTGAAGCCGATGACTGGATGGCGCGAGTTATATTGCACGAGTACGATCATTTAATAGGTAAAATGATTCCGGATAGAGTTGCCCAGGATATAAAGAAAAAACTGAAAGGAGAGTTGACAGACATTATGAACAGAAATATGGATGTCGATTATCCGATAACCGACTAATTGCCAATTATCCCATGGAAAATTATGCAGATTGTTTTTTTCGGCACTCCGGATTTTGCTGTGCCCTCACTCGATAGAATTTTCAAAAGTGAACATAATATCGCGGCTGTTGTAACAGCACCTGATAAAGAAAGGGGAAGAGGAAGAAAAGTTTCCTACACGCCTGTTAAACAATTTGCGATTGATAACAATATAAAATGTTTACAGCCCGAGAGTTTAAAAGATTCAGGGTTTATTTCTGAATTAAAAGAATTAAAACCGGATGTATTCGTTGTAATCGCTTTCCGTATTTTACCCCGTGAAGTTTATACAATTCCTCAAAAGGGATCGTTCAATTTACATGGATCACTGCTGCCAAAATACAGGGGTGCAGCACCAATTCAATGGGCGCTGATTAACGGTGAAAAACTAACGGGAGTAACCACATTTTTTCTGCAGGATAAAGTTGATACTGGTAATATAATTATTAAAGAATCTATCTGTATCGGTGCGGAAGACAATCTTGGTACCTTACACGACAAAATGAGTTTGCTGGGCGCTGATGTTATAATGAAAACTCTCGATCTTATTGAAAACGGCAACATGGAAGTGAAAGAACAGGACGATACAATAGCTACTCCCGCTCCGAAAATTACAAAAGAACTATGTGAAATTAACTGGGATAATTCGGCGGAAAATATTCATAATCTTATAAGGGGTTTGTCCCCATTCCCAGCAGCATTTTTTGAGTACACCGGAAAACGATATAAAATTTACACATCCAAATATTCTACTGAAGAAAAACAGGAAATTGGAAAAATTACTGCCGATAAAAAACATATATTCGTCGGATGCAAAACCGGCGTTTTGGAAATTCTTGAAATTCAGCCTGAGGGAAGAAAGAAGATGAGTGCGGAAGAATTTCTAAGAGGATATCAGTTTTAATAATATTAAATTTTCCACTGAACTACATTTAATAAATGCTAAGAAAATTCCTTCTCACTTTAAGTTTTATTTTCGTACTAATCATTTGTACAGTGATTGTTATTTCTATGGCCGATAATATTTTTAACTCGAGCGTTCATGAGGAAATCGGCGAACTATATTCAGCTCCTAATAACAGTTATCAATCTGTCGATGAAGTTCAATTAGAATCTCTGCCGAATCCGGTAAAAAAATGGTTAAAGTCTTCGGGTATTCCGGGGAAGGTTAAATCCAACTCAGTTAGATTAAAACAAAAAGGATTTATGCTTCCTAAAAGAGAGAACGATTGGATGCCATTTGAAGCTTATCAATACTACAGAATTGATAAACCGGGTTTTATTTGGCAAGCCAGGGCAAACGCAGGCTGGCCTTTATATATAACTGCCCGGGATAAATATTATGAAGGTAAAGGCAATATGCTTATTAAATTATTTTCTCTGTTCACAATAGCAGATTCGAAAGGGGAGAAAATGGATCAGGGAACTATGCTGCGTTATCTTGCAGAAATATGCTGGTTCCCGTTCGCCGCCCTCAGTGATTATATTGAATGGCAGTCAATAGATTCAACTTCGGCTCGGGCGGTTATGAATTATAAAGATAGAACAGTTGCGGGAACATTCTTTTTTAAGGATAACGGGGATATTTCAGGTTTCGAGGCGATGAGATACGGTGAATTTGAAGGGAAGTTTTCTCTTGAAAAATGGCACGTTAGTATGAATGATTATTCCACTTTTCAGGGTATCAGAATTCCGGTTAAAGGAAGTATTACGTGGAAATTAAAAACGGGTGATTTTAAATGGTTGAATTGGGAAATATATGAACTCGATTACAATAATCAATTGCCGTATTAATTAAAAAATTTTCGGAGATAAAATGGGTTTTGCAACCGACGCGATTCACGCGGGACAAATTCCAGATCCTACCACAGGAGCTGTAATGACCCCGATTTATATGACAACAACTTACGCTCAGGAGGGTCTCCACGAGCACAAAGGTTACGAATACGGTAGAACACATAATTTTACTCGCGCGGCAATGGAAAAGAACATAGCTAAACTGGAAAATGGAAAATTCGGCATAGCTTTTTCTTCGGGAGTAGCGGCTATTCAAGCTTTGCTTGGTCTTGTAAAAGCAGGGGATCATGTAATAGTTTCCGATAATGTTTATGGCGGCACTTATCGTCTGTTTGAAAAAATTTGGACCGATTATGGTATTAAATTCTCATGGGTTGATATGAGCGACGTAAACAATATTACTGACGCAATATCAGAGAATACAAAATTAGTCTATATTGAAACTCCTACCAATCCAATGTTAAACATTACAGACATACGCTCAGCAGCTAAAATTGCCTCCGATAATAAGTTGGTTTCCATTGTTGATAATACCTTTATGACTCCTTATTTCCAGCGCCCTTTAGAATTGGGAGCAGATATTGTTGTTCACAGTTCCACAAAATATTTAAACGGGCATAGCGATGTAATTGGCGGAATTGTTGTAACAAACAATGATAAAATAAATGAGCGGGTAAGGTACATACAAAACGCCGCAGGAGCGGTGCCTTCGCCATTCGATTGCTGGCTTACAATGCGTTCCACTAAAACTCTTCACGTTCGCATGAAACAACATAACGAAAACGCCCTTGCCATTGCGAACTATCTGAAGAATAAAGAATTTGTAAAAAAAAATATTCTATCCGGGTCTGAATTCACACCCTCAGCACGAATTGGCAAAACAACAAATGCTTGGTTTCGGTGGAATGCTTTCGATTGATCTTGGTGATTTTAAATTGACAAAACATTTTCTTAAAAGCACAAAAATATTTACGCTCGCAGAAAGTTTAGGTGGCGTGGAAAGTTTAGTTTGCCATCCAGCTAGTATGACTCACGCCTCGCTTCCTCCCGAAGAAAGAGAACGTATAGGGATAACAGATTCCCTTGTTAGGCTCTCAGTAGGTATTGAAGATGTTGATGATTTAATAGAGGATATTGAGCAGGCGATTTTGCAACTTCTAAAATGAAATAATACACGATAAAAATTGAATTTGAAATATATGCGTTCTATATGATCGCCTTTTTAACTTAAATATAAATTATTTATATTATAAAAAATGGCTTTTAACAAATTTGTAATAATTTCGATTTTTTATTTCTTTTTTACATAACCTCTAAGACTACTCACAAAATAAATCTTATAACCATTTTGTCGTTTCCTAACATCATCTAATTCCATATTTTTAATTCATTAAAAGAATATTTTAGGGGAAATTAGAATGAGTACCGATAATAAAAATAAACCACCAGTAAATACTGATGACGATAGTAAATATTCAATGGATACCCATATTATTTATGGGAAAAATGTTTCAGCCAAGTGGGATTATTCTCATCATGTAACCGCGCCTATATCTTCTTCCACTACTTTCAGGCTCGACTCGGTTGACAGGGGCGCGCAGGGTTTTCAGCGTTTTGCCAATACAAAAGATTTCGGAGGTGAAGCGCCAATTTTTATTTACGACAGGCTGGGCGAACCCAATAAAGACATGCTCGAGGAAAATCTGGCGTATGTTGAAAAAGGTGAAACAGCAGTTACATTTACTACTGGCATGGGAGCTATTTCAGCCGTATTAGGTATTTTGGTAAGCACTGGTGAGGAGATAATAGCTCATAGTACGCTTTACGGCTGTACTATTTCATTATTTAATAATTGGTATCCGAGATATGGAATTAACGTTTTATATACGGATCTGACAAAATTGGAAAATTTAAAAGAAAAAATTACAGTAAATACAAAAGCCATATATTTTGAATCGCCCGCAAACCCGAATCTGGATATTATTGATATCAAAAAAATTAGAAAAATTGCAGATGAAATTAACGCGGATAGAGAAGAAACAGATCATTTACAAATAATAATCGATAATACTTTTGCTACCCCTTATTGTCAGAGACCGCTGGAGCTGGGTGCCGATTTTGTTGTCCACTCATTAACAAAAGGAATAGGCGGATTCGGAACGGATATGGGCGGAGTTGTAATCGGTAAAAATAAATACCGCGATTTACTACTTTTATTCCGAAAGGATTTCGGTGCGGTGCTTAATACAAAAAGCGCCTGGGCAATTTTAACATACGGATTACCTACAGTCGGTTTGAGACAAAAGCAACAGATTAGTACCGCTCTGAAGGTTGCAAAGTTTCTCGAAGCCCATCCTAAGATTTCTTATGTTAATTATCCGGGACTGGAATCATACAAGTATTATAATTTGGCTAAAGAACAAATGCTTGATTTTGAGGGTAATTTTGCTCCCGGAAGTATGATATATTTTTCCTTGAAAGGAAATACTGCAGCGGAATGTAAATCCAATGGTATAAAGTTTATGGATTACGCCGCTGATAATGCCTACACCATGACATTAGCCGTCAGTTTAGGACATACACGCACACTTATTGAACACCCTGCTTCTATGACACATTCTGTAGTGCCGCCCGAAAAATTAGAGGAAAAAGGGATTGATCCCGGCGGAGTTCGTTTAGCTATCGGATTGGAAAAAGCAGAGGATATAATTCGTGATCTTGAAGATTCGCTCAATTCCATTTTATGATTTGTTACTTATGCGCGTTATAATAGATTGAGTTTAAAGTTTTACTAGTTGTTTAAGGCACGAGGAAAGAAATATAAATCAGCCTGAATGATAATAATTTTACGCTGATCGGAGTAAAATCAACAAAAATATTATAAAACTTAAACCCTTTCGATAATCTGATTCATGTCGATGGGGTTTTTTCTTTATTCGGAATTCTAAATGATTGTTATAGAAAGTTCACTACTTGGCAGGTTTAAGGACGTTAAATTCGGGTTTAGCACAAAAATTGGTTTAGGGAGAAACGGGCAATTTGATTTCAACCTTTCATATTCAGTTGGTGATGATCCCGGAATTGTTACTGAAAACAGAAAAATGTTTATCGAATCTCTGGGATTGAGTAACGATAACATTGCCTTCCAAAAACAAATTCATTCGGATATTATTACCATTGTCGATAAACCCGGTGTAGTGGGAGAAAGTGATGGACTTATTACAAATAAATCCGGGATCGGTCTTGCGGTAACCTCCGCGGATTGTACGCCTATTTTTATTTATGACAGAAAAAACAAAGTGATTGCTGCGGTTCATTCCGGCTGGCGTGGTACGGAAAAACAAATATTGTTTAAAACACTAGAAAAAATGAAATCAGAATTTGGATCGGAACCGGAAAATCTTTTCGCGTATATCGGTCCTTCAATAAGCAAAGCTAATTACGAAGTAGGCGCCGAAGTTGCGACTTTATTCGATGATAAGTTTTTAACGGCAAATAAATCATCATTCCATCTCGATGTATCTTCCGTTAATCTGGATTATTTACTTAAATTTGGATTGCCGAAACAAAACATCCAACATTCTCAAATATGTTCATATGGAGCGCGTCATCTACTTCACTCATACAGAAGAGACGGCGCGGCGTCCGGCAGAGCATTGGGAATTATCGCTTTAATGGAGAATTAATGTTTTCTGAAAATACAAAAATATTTGCGGGCTATGCGCTTATATGTCTTTTATGGGGGTCCACCTGGCTTGCAATTAGAGTTGGACTTGATTCTTTAACTCCCATTTTGGCCGCTGGCATAAGGTTTTCTTTAGCGGCGGTTCTGTTTTATACGCTGATGAAATACAAAAAAATCCGTGTTCAAAGGGATCCGCTTTCTATAAAGCTTTACTTTATTATGGGAATTTTTTCTTTTGTTATTCCATTCGGCTTGGTTTACTGGGCAGAACAATTTATCGCTACAGGTTTAACCTCAGTATTATTCGCCATATTTCCTTTTATAGTTATTATGTTTTCCCGTATTCTTATCCCTAATGAAACTATTGGGCCATTCAAGATAATTGGAAGCGTAATTGCTTTCATAGGAATATATTTTATTTTTTCCGATGATCTGTCCATGGACGTATCTACGGATATTTGGGGAATGGCAGCTGTTCTTGTCAGTGCCACAATGCAAGGGGTTGTTGCGGTTATAATTAAAAAACACGGACAGGAACTTAATCCGCTTACAATGAATCTTTTCCCCGTACTAATCGCCGGAATTATAATGATTCCTTTGGGCATTTTAACCGAAGACATGAGCCGCGTTGCAATAGACTACGGAGCGATATTCTCAGTTTCATATCTTGCGTTATTTGGAACGGTATTAACATTTACAACATACTATTGGTTGATGAAAAGAATGAATCTTGTTATTCTCTCACTCAATTCTCTTATAACGCCAATTATAGCCGTCCTGTTGGGATGGTTTATTCTTAATGAAAGTTTATCGATGCATGATTTGTTCGGTACTGTAATGGTTCTTATCGGATTGGTTTTGGCTAATATTGCCGGTATTATAAAATATTATAGGATAAAAACGGTTTAAATAATGAAAAACACCATAAGAATTAAAAACGCTACATTTTACGCTTATCACGGCGCGTTACAGGAAGAACAGATTATCGGCGGTAAATTTGAAGTTGATATCGATATGGAAACGGATTTTAGTAAAGCGGCGTATTCCGATGATTTAAGTCATACTATAAATTACGATCATGTATATAAATTTATCGGCAAACTAGTGTTCTCTAAAAAGTATTATCTTATTGAGACTTTATCTATGATTATAGCCGATGAACTATTGCAAAAATTTCCAGTAATAAAAAAAATAATTGTAAAAGTTAGAAAACGAAGTGTGCCTATTGGCGGTGTAATAGATTTTGTTGAAGCGGAAGTTGAAAAAAGCAATGCTGAATAAAATTTTTCTTGGGCTGGGTTCCAATGTCGGCAACAGTTTGAGTAATATAAAAAATGCAGTAAATTATATTAATAATGACAAAAACTGCCTAATTGTAAACTATTCCTCAATTTACGAAACAAAACCATATGGCAATGTTGAACAAAGTAAATTTTTGAATTGTGTCATTGAAATATCATCTCTATATTCTGCGAAGGAACTTCTCGATTTTATTAAATCCTTGGAAATAAAACTCGGAAGGATAAAGCGAGAAAAATGGGGTCCTCGCGAAATTGATTTGGATATTCTGTTTTATAACGATCATATTTTTGAATCCGATAATCTGCAAATCCCTCACCCCGAATTAATTAAGAGAGATTTTGTTCTTGTTCCTATGTTAGAAATAGAACCTTTTTTTGAGCATCCGATATCTAAAAAATTATTGAAGGAATATTTAGATTCTATCTCGGAAAATCATATTTTAAATAAGCTAAAAATTGATCTATTGAATTAGCGGAGAATTGTTTTGAGCGAGATTAAATATATTTCTATTGAAGGCGTAATTGGCGCCGGGAAAACCTCACTAGCGCAAAAACTTGCAAAAAAATTGGACGCAAACCTTGTACTTGAAGAATTTGAAGCCAATCCTTTCCTCGAGGCCTTTTACGACGATAGAAATCGTTTTGCTTTTCAAACTCAAATGTTTTTTCTTATCAATAGATATAAACAGCAGCAGAAATTAAATCAGGAAGAACTTTTCTCAAACTTTATTGTCTCGGATTATATTTTTGAAAAAGATCAGATATTTGCCTACTTAAATCTTTCCACCGAAGAATTAAAATTGTACGAAAATATATTCCCGCTATTACAAAGGGATCTTAGGAAACCGGATTTGATAATATTTTTACAATCGAGTGTAGATAGACTTATTTCCAATATCCGAAAACGTAGCAGAAGAATTGAAAAAAATATGTCCAGAAGTTATATACGTGAATTAAGTGAAGCTTATAATAATTTTTTCTTCAAATACAACGAATCTCCTCTGTTGATTGTTAACACTACTGAAATAGATTTTGTTAACAGACAGGAAGATTTTGAAGAACTCTGCAATCAGGTTTTTAGAGAAGACAGAGGATTTATAGAATATTTTAACCCTGTTACGAGCAAATTATGAGTATAATACGAATTATTTTTATTGGGATCGTTTTTTATTTTTTCTTTAAACTTTTTAGGGCGATTTTTAAGCTTTTTGAAAATAAGCAGGAAAAACAAAACTCATTCAATAGCATGAATACCAACTATAAAAAAAATGTTCGATCCAGAATTGATAAAAAAGACATAATTGAAGTCGACTTTGAAGAAATTGATAAAAAATAAAATCCCGTATTTTACCAAAAAAATATCTCATTCTAGTTAATGTTAACCCAAAATTTAGCCGCCATAGACATAGGTACTAATTCATTTCACCTTATAATTGTTCGCCCCGACGAAGAGGGTAATTTTGAAATAATTGGCCGCGAACGCGAAGTAATTAGATTAAGTGAAGGAAATACAAATGATATTAAAATTCTGAATCCATCGGCCATCGAACGGGGGATTCGGGCACTTTCTACTTTTAAAGGAATCGCTAATACTTATAACGCACAAATAAGAGCCGTAGCTACAAGCGCCGTAAGAGAAGCCGAAAACAGGGAAGATTTTATTCAAAGAGTTTTAAGTGAAACGGGTATAAATATAAATGTTGTAAGCGGATTCGAAGAAGCACGTTTGATTTATCTTGGAATTCTTAAAGCTGTTCCCCTTTTTAACGAAAGAATACTCTGCATCGATATAGGGGGAGGAAGTACTGAATTTGTTGTCGGTGAAAAAGGCGATATTATTTATTCCAATAGTTTAAAACTTGGCGCTGTTAGATTAACTCAAAAATTTTTCTCGGATGGCAAAGTAACAAAAGAAAGAATTGCGGATTGTTCAAGATGGGTTGAAGGCGAAATATATCCGGTTATAAAAAGTGTTGAACATCTGAATTATAAACATGTGGTCGGATCTTCAGGTACTATTCAGGCATGTACTTCAATATGTATTGGACTTAAAAGCGGAAGAGCAGCCGAGCCATCTATAATTAATAACCAGATCTTCAGCTTAAAAGAATTGATTGTTGTTAAAGAAAAAATTTTATCAGGTAAAACAACTGAGTCGAGGAAAAAAATTCCGGGACTAGAATCTAAAAGAGCCGATATTATTCCGGCAGGCGTTATTATACTATCAACAATTTTGGAAAAACTGGGGGCCGATAAAATTACAGTCTCGGGATATGCCTTAAGAGAGGGAATTATAATCGATTCCATGTATAAATCACTCGGCGGCAGTTTTACAGATTACCTTCACAACATTCGAGCGAAAAGCATCGAACAGTTAGCGCAGAGTTCAGAATATGACCGTAATCATTGCAAACATGTCGCAGATTTAGCTTTACAACTCTTCGATAAATTAAAACAACTTCACAATCTTAACGGAGAATATAAAGAATATTTGTTTGCAGCTTCTCTACTTCATGATATCGGCTATCATATTTCACACGATAAACATCACAGGCATAGTTTTTATATTATCAGACACAGTAAACTTCTTGGTTTTACCGATCCGGAAATTTTATTGATAGCAAATATTGCCAGATATCATAGAAAAAGTCACCCTAAAAAAAGGCATGACGATTTTACAATTCAAAACGAAGTATTTCAAAATGTAACAAAAAAATTATCCGCTATTTTACGAGTTGCCGATGCTCTTGACAGAACTCATTCAGGGAATGTGAAAAATATAGAAACTCATGTTTCCGATAAATCAGTAAAACTATATATAGATTCCGGCAAACAGCCAATTGATATAGAACTTTGGAGTCTTGAACGTCGTAAGGAATTATTTGAAGAATTGTTCGGAAAAAAGTTACGTGTAGAACTAATTTGACCCAATATCCATTTTTATCTGTCAATATCCCATCATTATAAAATAATTTCGTATTAATTTTAATTTGAATGGAAAACCCACGCCAGTCTCAGAATGCTCCTTCAGATTACAGATTTTAGCGCGAGAATATAAAGTCCTTCTCAATCGGTTTACTTAGCGGAGTCTCACTCCGAGCTTGCCGAGGTATCAAAAGTGTTGAACAGTGGCGGCGTTAAGGTGTGGGGCATAACAGCATATAATTTTATAATCTTTTAACATCTTTCGTCTTAGCTTTGGACTATTCGATTATGTTTACGCCGATATTTAACCTTGTATATTCTATTATTCTGTATGGATTATTATATTTGTTAAGCTATAGCATAGGTTCAAAAGCCGCATTTTAAATTACTTTTTTATGATTTTTAAGTGCCATAGTCTATATATTTGGAACTAATTTTGAAACAAATTCTAAAGACCTATGAGACCAAACATTTACATCAAAGATCTGCCGAATCATATCGGTGAAGAAGTAACATTAAAAGGCTGGTTATTTAATCAAAGATCCAGTGGAAAAGTAAAATTTTTAATTTTGCGTGATGGCACAGGATACATACAATGTATAGTATTCAAAGGGAACGTTAGCGAAGAAGTTTTTGAAGAAGCCGGAAAGCTTACACAAGAATCTTCCTTTGAGATTACCGGAAAAGTTAAAAAAGAAGACAGAGCCCTTGGGGGTGTTGAACTTGACGCAACTGACGTGAAAATCGTATCAATCGCAGAGGAATATCCGATAACTAAAAAAGAACACGGTACGGAATTTTTAATTGATAACAGACATCTGTGGCTTCGTTCCAAAAAACAGGTAGCAATTATGCGTATAAGACATAGAGTGGTAAAAGCTATACGCGATTTTTTTGACGACCGAGGATTTACGCTATTTGATCCGCCAATAATCACACCGAACGCATGCGAAGGTACATCAACATTGTTCGAGTTCGATTATTTCGATTTAGGTAAAGCTTATTTAACTCAATCGGGACAATTATATGCCGAAGCCGGAGCAATGGCTCTCGGTAAGGTTTATACTTTCGGTCCAACTTTCAGAGCTGAAAAATCTAAAACACGCAGGCATTTAACTGAGTTCTGGATGGTCGAACCGGAAATGGCATATTTTAATCTGGATGACGATATGGATTTAGCCGAAGAGTTTTTGGAATATATCGTTCAGACTGTTTTGTCCGAGAGGAAAGAGGATCTAGAAATACTTGAAAGAGATGTCACAAAACTCGAAACAGTGAAACGTCCTTTTCCACGTATAAGTTACGACGAAGCAGTAGAAATTCTTAAAAAGAACGGTGTAGATTTTGAATGGGGAAATGATTTGGGAGCTACTGATGAAACCATTATTTCCAGCCAATACGACAGGCCTGTAATGGTTCACCGATATCCATCGGAAGTTAAAGCGTTCTACATGAAACGTGATCCCGAAAACCCTAAAGTAGCTTTGGCAGTTGACGTACTGGCACCCGAAGGTTACGGAGAAATTATCGGCGGCAGTCAGAGGGAAGACGATATTGAATTGCTTATCTCCAGAATTAAAGAACATAATCTTCCTCAATCATTTTTCGAATGGTATCTTGACTTAAGAAGATTCGGTTCCGTGCCGCATTCCGGATTTGGATTAGGTCTGGAGAGAACAGTATCGTGGATTTGCGGAATTGATCATTTACGTGAAGCTATTCCATTTCCTCGAATGATTTACAGAAATACACCATAATTGATGTTAATTAAAGTGGTTAAAATGAAAAAAAATACAGTGACTCTATTTTTGTTAATATTGATGTTAATCAATTCCAATTTATTTGCGAATGATGGATTAACCGTTTCCAATCAGGTTGAACAGGCCAGTGAAGTTGTATCGCACGCACTTCCGCCGGCATATATGGTTATACCATTTGTTCTACTGCTGCTCGCTATCGCGACTGGACCGATTTTTTATCATCACTTCTGGGAAAAAAATTATCCCAAAATTGCAATAGCGTTGGGTGCGATTACTGTGTTATATTATCTTGTAGTTTTACATGATACTCACAGTTTGCTGCATACTTTGGCGGAGTATTTATCGTTTATTGCCTTATTGGCGAGTTTATTTATTGCTTCCGGCGGTATACTTATTAAAGTCGACCGCAAAGCAACGCCAATGTTAAATGTTGTTATACTCGCAATCGGGGCGGTAATCGCAAATGTTATAGGCACTACAGGTGCTTCCATGCTTTTGATCAGACCATTTATGAAAATAAATAAAGATCGAATTAAACCCTATCATATTATCTTTTTTATCTTCGTTGTAAGCAATATAGGCGGAGCTTTAACGCCGATTGGCGATCCCCCTTTATTTTTGGGCTTTTTAAGGGGAATAGAATTTTTCTGGTTTATAAAAAATGTAAGTCATGTTTGGTTCCCAACGGTTTTACTTGTCATATTGATTTTCTATTTTATTGATTTACGAAATAAGGACGGAGAAAGTTCTCAAACTTATTCGAATAAAATTGAATTTAAGGGTTTGAAAAATGTTGGTTATTTAATTGTTATTCTTATTTCTGTATTTATTGATCCGGGTGTAATGAGCTGGGTGCCAAGTTTGGCTCCACTGCCATTTGGAATAAGAGAAATAATTATGTTTTCAGTCTGTTATCTTGCATATAAAGGATCCGATGAAAAAATTCTTAAAGCCAACGAATTCGATTTTGAACCAATTAAAGAAGTGGCGTATTTATTTATTGGAATATTTGCAACAATGATCCCTGCATTACAATTAATTGCTCACGAAGCAAAAATTTTGGGTGATCAAATTAGTGTCAGCAGTTTCTATTGGGCTACTGGTATACTCTCGGGATTCCTTGATAATGCACCAACATATTTGAACTTTTTAAGCGCGGAACTCGGTAAATTCGGTTTTGATGTAAATGTAAAGGATCAGGTACATCAGTTCTCATTAGAATATCCAATTTATCTTGAGGCTATTTCAGTTGCAGCGGTATTTTTCGGCGCAATGACTTATATCGGTAACGGACCGAATTTTATGGTAAAATCTATCAGCGAAAGAGCCGGAGTTAAAATGCCCAGTTTCTTCGCTTATTTAATTAAATATTCTATTCCTGTTCTAATACCTATATTTACAATTGTTTGGTTAGTATTCTATTATGGGAAGGGTTGATATGAGAAAATTAGAAGAAGTAATTTCAAAAAAAATTAATCCGCTTTATTACGGTAATCGCGTTTTATTGCCATTTATGTGCGATATTTTAAAAATCGTTATCGAAAAGGATATTATTACAGATTTTAGCAGTTCTAAAAAGGGTGCTGAATATTATAAAAGGGAAACCTATACTGAAATTTATTTCCATGACTATGACGATTTGGAAGATTATGTGACTAAGTACGAAACAATAAAAATGATTATTGTTGAAGCGGGGCAGGATGTTTTCGACTTTTCGAACCATATTAAAATAGCGTTTCATGTTAAAGAAAAGCATATTTTGGAAATGGAACTTTTAAATGATAATTATCTTTTCATAGAATAATTTTTGTCAAATAAAATGGTAATAAAATGATACCGTTGTTTTCGGTTTCACAGGTTAGAGCTGCGGATGAATTCGCTATAAATACTATAGGACTAAGCGGGACTGTTTTAATGGAAAACGCAGCCAGAAGTTTATACGATGAAATTCTGCAGAATTTTGAATCGATAAATAAATTTTTACCTGTTGGGATTGTTTGCGGAAATGGAAACAACGGAGGCGATGGATTTGCTCTCGCCCGCCAGTTTATAATTAATGGCTACAATGTAATTACAATATCTCTGGCTGATAATACCAAATTAAAGGGCGATGCTCTAATAAATTTTAATGTTCTTAAAAAACTTTTAAATTATTATAAAGAATCCAAGCTTATAAAATATTCATCGTTAAGGGATTTAAAGAAATTAGACGGATGTCAGGTGATTGTTGATGCCTTATTAGGCACAGGCACAATGGGTCAATTAAAACCGCCTTACGCAAGTATAATAGAAAAAATGAACGAATTTACAGCTTATAAAGTTGCCGTTGATATACCAAGCGGTTTGGATTTGAATAATTCCACCGGTTCAATAGTGTTTCAGGCCGATCTAACTGTAAGTCTCGCTGAATTTAAAACGGGATTATTTTATGGTAAAGGTTACAAATGTTCCGGAAAAGTTGTAAAAGGCTCAATTGGTATTGGGCAGGAGTATTTCAATCAATTAGAAATACAAAATTATTTGTCTGAGCCGGAAGACGCGCTAAATGGTGTCCCTGTACGGGATAAAGATGCCCACAAATATTCGGCTGGTAAAGTTTTGGTTATTGCCGGTTCTGGAAAGATGCCGGGCGCGGCTTTATTAGCAGCGAACTCAACTATAAATTCCGGAGCGGGCGCTGTTGTATTGGCATTCCCGGAAACAATAAAACAGATTGCTTATCAGAAATTGAATGAAGTTATTGTGCTTGCCTATAAAGATGAGGGCAGGGAATATCTTACATCAGCCAATTTAGAAGAATTATCCGAAAAAATTGAATGGGCAGACGCTCTTGTTATAGGCCCAGGTTTATCAAAAAATCCAGAAACTCTCCAAACTTGTTTGCAGATTATAAAAAAATATAAGAATAAAAAAATTATATTGGATGCGGACGCGATTCAATGTTTGTCCGGAGGGCTATTTAAGAAAGTTGCGCTGAACAATGTTATATTTACACCTCACCATGGTGAGTTTGCTGGTCTACTTGGAATTACCACAGAAGAACTTCAAGAAGATATACTGAACTATGGAAAAGATTTCTGTAAGAAATCAAATGTACATCTTGTATTAAAAGGTGCGCCCACAATTACTTTTACTCCAGCAGGGGAGGCTTTAATTAACAGCACAGGAAACGCTAGTCTGGCCAAGTTCGGATCAGGAGATGTTCTTTCGGGCATGATTGGAGGTTTCGTTGGGGCCAATAAAGAAATAGAAAAATCAATTATATCCGCCGTTTATATTCACGGTTTAATTTCCGATTTGTTAATAAAAGAAAAAAGTGAATTGTCTGTATCAGCGTCAGATTTAATTCAAAATATTACTAATGGCATCAAATTCATTTCTAACTCGATTATATAAATATTTAGGTAGAAATACTGCTGCTATCTATATTGCTCTGACTCTTTATTGGGTGATATTATTTATTCTGACCTCAATACCGGCTAAAAGTATGCCGTCACTTGAAATTTCGGACAAATTAGAGCATTTTGGGGCTTATTTATTACTGGCGTTTTTACTGCGTTTAACTTTACATTTTCAAAAAAAATATTTATTTACTTACAGACAAATTGTTATTATTACATCTGTTGTCGGAATAATTTACGGATTATTCGATGAGTTACATCAGATGTTGATTCCAGGCAGGTTTTTTGACTGGTATGATCTTCTGGCCAATACAATCGGTATAATTTTAGGGCTGATATTGTCAGAAATATTTATTAAATATGGTCGGTAAACACAGGTTAAAGATTAAATGGAACATTAGGGTCATTAATGTGTAAAAAAACTATATAGTTTGATTGACAAAAGAGTAATCATTTTATAAGTTTCACAAGCTTATTTGTGGAAATAGGAGAATTAAAGTGGCTTTAAAAAAGAATCCCAAAGTAGATCTCAAAAGAAAATACAAACGTGTTTTTGAGACAAGTTTAATAGTGTCACTCGTGGTTTTAATCGCAGCTTTTAAGTTTTTCCCGAAATTTGAAGATGAAAATTTAAAACTGGATGGCCCGCAGGAATTAATTCAAGTAACAGATGTTGAAGCTACAAAACAGGAAGCTGCACCACCGCCTCCGCCAAAACCTCCAATTCCTATAGAAGCACCGTCGGATGACGTATTGGAAGATATTGAAATATCTGAAACTGAGCTTGATATTGACGCCGTCGTGGATGCTCCTCCACCTCCCCAAGCTAAAGAGGAAGTGGAAGAAGTTGAACCGGTTTTCTTTGTCGCCGTGGAAGAAATGCCTGACCCAATAGGCGGTATTGAAGGCATTCAAAAGAAAATTGTATATCCTGAAATTGCCAAAAGAGCAGGTGTTCAGGGAAGAGTATTTGTAAAAGCATTTGTTGATGAGAATGGAAATGTAAACAAAGTTGAATTGATTAAAGGTATCGGCGCGGGATGCGACGAAGCTGCTATGGCAGCAGTTCAACAGACTAAATTTAAACCCGGTAAACAACGCGGCAAACCTGTAAAAGTGCAGGTTACAGTCCCCGTCCTGTTCAAACTTCAATAAAAAATTTAGCGCCTCTTAAAAAGAGGCGCTTTTTTTCATGTCTGTAAATTATTTCTCCATCAAATAATTATGTAAATTTGAAACGGCAATTTATTTGTTCTGTAAGTAGTAAAAAATGTGTTTAATGAATTAGTACTTTTTGAAATTGTAAAAAATGTGATGTTTATTTGATGTTGCGAGCCGCAAATTTAATATTTAGCTATAATTATAAAGACGGGCAAAATAAATTTTCTCTCCAAGATATAAATTTAAATATTTCGGATGGCGATTTTGTGGGTATATTTGGTCCAAATGGTTGCGGAAAGTCCACTCTGCTAAAATTACTTTCCGGTGTGCTTAATCCAAAATCGGGGCAAGTGTTACTGCATAATAAGAATATGAGGGCGATAAACCGCAAAGAGATTGCAAAAAAAATTGCATTTGTTCCACAGTCGGCTCCGTCCATATTTTCTTACACTATTTACGAAATCGTGGCCATGGGTCGCACTCCTTATTTTGGGGTTTTCGGCTTTGAAAGTGAAGAAGACCGAACTATAATAAATGAAAGTTTAGAAATTCTCGAATTGGATTTAATGTCTGATAAATGTATAAATGAGGTATCCGGTGGAGAAGCGCAGCGTGCATATATTGCCAGAGCATTAGCGCAGAAGCCCGAAATACTTTTATTGGACGAACCGAATTCGCATCTGGATTTGAAACATCAGGTGCTTATTTATGATTTGCTTCAAAAACTTAATGTTGAACAGAGAATTTCAATTGTTACTGTATCGCATGATCTTAATTTGTCAGCCAACTACTGTAAACGTGCTGTACTAATGAATGAAGGGTTAGTATATTGCTATGGAAGTATTTCGGACGTTTTAACTGAAGAACATATAAAAAATATTTTTGATTTGGATTCAAGAGTAAATTTTAATTATTCGGAAGATGATATATCAATTGTTATTAAGCCTAAAAAGCAAACCAACTAGATGAAAAAAAAATCTTCAAAAATATTATTATATTTTTTAATTGTAATAGCTCTTGCCGAATTTATTTTGAGTTCCTTTTACAAATACAATGTAAATAATCTTAGTTTATCCGAATTTGTAATTGTATATCCCGGTAATTTGATAAGTATTATACTAAGTCTTCTTTTGTTATGTGGAGTAGTTATTCATTTATTTTCGGCGGAAATAAATACCGATAGTTTCAAATATACATTTATAATAATATCTGCGGCTGTTATTTTGCCGTATCCTTTGATTTACTTATTACCTCAACTTAAATTTAATTTATTCGGCAATTATATATTAGGATTTCCCGCACAAAAATTAATCCTCGGTTTGTTTCTATTTATAAGCAAAAGTGCATTATTATATTTGATCGGATTGTTTTGGCTACCTGTTTTTTACAATAAAATTTTATTACGTACCCGAAGTTTGTTATTCACTGCTGGAATAATTTCGCTTTTGCTGGTTTTCTCGTTTTTATATTCTTTGCATTATAAAACCAACTCTATAATTGAACAAAAAAATAATTTAGGCATAGTGTTTGGCGCTGCTGTTTGGAGTGGTAATAAACCAAGTCCATTATTTAAGGGCAGAATTGAAAAAGCATATAAATTATTGAAGAATTCTCAAATAGTAAATATTCAGGTAACAGGCGGAAATGCTCCTGGCGAACTGAGCGAGGCAAAAACTGCGATGAACCACCTCGTTGAAAAAGGGGTAAAAGAAGATTTTATAATTTTCGAAGATCAAACTTCAAGCACTTCAGAACAGATCAATTATATTTATAACCATAGGCAGGAGTTCATACAAAAATATAATGGAATAATTTTAATTTCGGACTCATTTCACCTGCCTAGAATTATGGAAATTTGTAAGTTTTTTAAAATTAAGGCCACTCCAATATCTTCGGATTATAAATTAAAACTAGAAAAGTTGTTATATTACCGTTTCAGAGAAAGCATCGCTTTGTTGATTTTTTGGATTTTCGGCATTTGATGCCAAAACACTACTTAATGGAGTATTAAAAATGGAAACTTTTGATATTTTAGAAGAGACCGGACATGAGCAGGTCGTGTTTTGTAATAATAAGGAATCTGGTCTACGGTGTATAATCGCTATCCATGATACTACTTTGGGCCCCGCTCTGGGCGGCACTCGTATGTGGAATTACAGGAATACAGAAGAAGCCTTAAAAGACGCTCTTCGTTTGTCGAAAGCTATGACATATAAATCCGCAATTGCCGGATTAAATTTCGGAGGCGGCAAAGCTGTAATTATTGGCGACGCAGCCACTCAAAAGTCTGAAATGCTTTTTAGAACTTTTGGCAAATTTATTGACGGAATGGGCGGCAGGTTTATTGCAGCTGAAGATGTGGGCACCGATGTTAAAGATATGGAATTCGCCCGTATGGAATCCAAATACGTAACAGGTATATCAAAAGCTATAGGCGGTTCAGGCGATCCTACACCGGTAACCGCTTACGGTGTTTATGTAGGTATGAAGGCTTGCGCACACGAACGATGGGGAAGTGATTCGCTTCGCGGACGCAGAATAGCTGTTCAGGGAGCCGGTCAGGTTTCAAGACATCTTTGCGAATATCTTTACAATGAAGGAGCGGAAATTTTTATTACAGATATAAATGAAGAAAAAACAAAAATTATTCTGGAAACAATTAAAGCTCAGTCGGTTAAACCAAATGAAATTTACGAAATAGATGCTGAGATATTTTCCCCCTGCGCGCTTGGCTCTGTTGTAAATGACGATACTCTTCCAAAATTCAAATTTGAAATTATTGCAGGCGGAGCTAACAATCAACTGGAAGATGAAGTTAAGCATGGTAAAATAATTTTGGAAAAAGGCATTTTATACGCTCCCGATTATGTGATTAACTCCGGCGGGCTTATAAATGTAGCCAACGAGTTGGAAGGCTACAGGCAGGACAGAGCGATGAAACAAGCAGAAGGAATTTACACTATAGTTAAAAAAGTTCTAAAGACATCGAAAGTTGAAAAAATTCCGACTAACGAAGCGTCTAAAAAACTTGCCGAAGAGAGATTATCGAGCGTTAGCAGAATTAGAAATATTTATTCCGGTGTGTCGGCTTTCAGCGGCAGATTGGGTGAATTAACAAGAAAATAACTATTTTCTAAAATTTTTTATTATTTAACTTAAGTGATTTGGATTTGATGATACAGGTAAAGAAATCTAACAGACGTGTGGCCAGAGAAAGAGTGCTGCAAGCTTTATACGCACATAAAATGAACGGGGAAGGTATTGACGTACTGCTTCATTCCATTCTGGCGGATATAGATAGCGAGAACGATAGAGAGTTTGCTAAAAAATTAGTTTATAAAATTTTGGCTAATGCTCAAATGTTGGAGGATATAATCAGCGATAGAGTGGCAAATTGGGAAATGGATCGTATAGCTGTTATCGATAAATTATTGCTTCAAATTGGTATTTGCGAAATTGTATTTTTTACTGATATTCCGCCAAAAGTTTCAATAAATGAAGCTATTGAAATTGCTAAGGAGTACAGCACTTCTAACAGCGGAAAGTTTATTAATGGTATATTGGATGCAATTCTTTCGGATATGAAAAAAGATGGTAAACTTAAAAAAGCCGGCAGAGGACTGATTGAAGAAAGCATCCCAAAACAACAGTCCAAATAAACCAAATAAAGAAAAATCAAAAATATTTGTCTGGACTTTGTTCGATTTTGCGAACACTTCATATTCCATTGTAATAGTCACTTTTTTATTCGCTGTTTATTTTAAGGACACAATCTGCAGTGGAAAATCAGTAGGCGATTTATACTGGAGTTTTGGTGTCAGTATATCCATGATTATAACCGCTCTAATTTCACCAATACTGGGCGCCATTGCCGATCACTCCGCCGGTAAAAAAAGATTCCTCTTATTCTTTACACTGTTATGTATTATTAGCTGCGCCGCATTATACTTTACAGGCGAAGGTACTATTTTGTTGGCGCTTATTCTTTTTGTGCTTGCCAACATTGGTTTTGAAGCTGGACTTGTATTTTACGATTCCTACCTTCCCGAACTTACATCACCAAAAAATTATGGTCGTGTTAGCGGATATGGATTCGCCATGGGATACGCGGGCGCTCTTATAACACTTGCTATCGCTTTCCCATTTATTCAAGTTGGAATGATAAAAATAACTTTTCCAATTTCTGCTCTTTTTTTCTTCGTTTTCGCGATTCCATTATTCGTTGTTTTAGGCGACACCCGAAAGTCGATCTCAATATCCGAACCCTATTTTAAAGTTGGTTTCAAGAGAGTAGTCTACACCTTTACTCACTTAAAACAATATAAAAATCTCAGTTGGTTTTTACTCGCTTTCTTCTTTTATATTGAAGGCGTTAATACTGTTATATTTTTTTCGGGAAACTACGCCAAATCAACTCTAAATTTTACATTCCAGGAATTGGCATTGTTTTTTGTTATCGTACAAACAACAGCTATACTCGGTGCCACAGGATTTGGCATTATGGCGGATGCAATTGGACAGAAGAGAACTATTATAATCTCTTTATTGATATGGATAGGCACAATGATATTAGCTTATGCCACCAGCAATAAAGATTATGTACTCATCAAATATTTTAGCGATTTAATTCACTCAGAGCTGGCGGATGCCCAAAGATACAGCTTTTATATAGTTGGATTATTAGCCGGCAGCGTAATGGGCGCTACGCAGTCAACAAGCAGGAGTTTAATGTCAAAGTTAACTCCTCCCGATAAAAAAACGGAGTTTTTCGGATTCTATTCTTTCTTCGGAAAAAGTTCGGCTATAATAGGTCCTTTAGTTTTCGGTTATGTCAGTTTTCTAACGGATAGTCAGCCAACTGCAATTCTTTCCATAAGTCTGTTTTTTGTGATTGGTCTTACAATTCTAATGAAAGTTAAAGATCCTAAAATAGTTAACATCAACTAACTTGTTTAAATCCTTTATTATAGCCGTATCTAATTAAAAGGAATATTGCACCGCTGGTAATAAACATCCAGAATAACCCCCACACCAAAGCTGGTAAGCCTGTAGCGTCCGCTATTAATTGCGCGTCGGATAGCTGCAATCTGTCTGTTATAAGATCCTCTTTAATATCTATAAAAACATAAATAATACTAATTGAGGCTAGGATTTTTAAAAAGTAACTATTTACAATGGGATTAAAATATCGGGGGGAAAGATACAGAAGTATAGTGTATATAATTGATAATGTTATACCTAATCCGCCTTGCAAAAAATTTGCGGAAAATAGCAAAAGAATAACACTTATAATTGTGCAACTCCAAACCGCCATTCTTTTATTATAAGCTGATAAAAAAAGAATGGAGCCAAAAATGAGACTGCCCATATATCCTGAACTTGCAATTAATAATTCGTTTCCTCCTTTACTCAAACATTCGCCACCCAAATATTCATTTATCTCAATGGCAAATACAGTTCCTCCGGAAATTATTACAGCCAATCCATGCGAGATTTCATGTGTTAGTACCACAAATAATTTTACAGGATATACAACAGGAGTATTCCAGAGGAAGAAAACCATTAAGCCCAGAACGGCTAAAATTCCAAGCTCTAAAAATTGATTTTTACGATTATTCGATTTATTCATTTTCTCAAAAATTTTCAGGCAAATTTAAGCATTAACCAGCATAATGACTCAAAAAAAAAATTGGTGAAATATTAAATTCATTTCAGTAATTTTAATGTATAAGATCAGTAATATTTTTTTGCGGGTGTAACTCAGTGGTAGAGTGTTAGCTTCCCAAGCTGAAAGTCGCGGGTTCGAATCCCGTCACCCGCTCACTAAAAACCAATTTATTCAGCTGCTTTCAGAATCTGTTTATAGCCAAAATGTGTTCCATCTTGGTTAGAAAAATTAGGGATATAATTCGAATAAAAATGCACTGATTGCTGATTTTTATAAATTTGCTCTTGCATCAAAGAAATAAATACTATACATTTTCATTCTTGATTTTTGACAGTATGTAGTTGTTAAAAGGGAGCATAGCTCAGTTGGTTTAGAGCACCTGCCTTACAAGCAGGGGGTCGTAGGTTCGAATCCTTCTGCTCCCACTCTTAAAAGCCTGAAAATGATAAATTTTCGGGCTTTTTTTATGCCTGCAAATTCGGTGGTTTCCATTATAACACTTTTTACAAAATCCTACCATCAATAGACTGTTTATAACAATATTGCTCAATTATTAAAACTGTAAAAAATTTGGAATTTTAGATATGATAAAATGTACTTTTAATATTTTTGTGGGTTTTTGACTACCGTAATTATTTGCAAAAAATTCTTTTATTCAATAATCCTTTGGAAAATTCTGTAATGCCGTTGAGAATTTTTCAGTTGCAAAACTTAAAATAATCAATTTCCATTTTATAGTTTTCATCTCCTATAAATTTTAAATAAATGTCCTTAACGCCTTTAATATTTTCAATTTTGCAGGAAACTATCCCATGTAAGGCAGATTTATTTGCAACATTTATAGAAACAGCTCCTGAGTGTGGTCCGGAAAGGCTATCAACTATTATTTCAATTGTCCCTTTACCTCCCGTGCAATTTATTGAACTCACAAATTTTTCATTTATACCTTCAAAATTTACGTTGGCAAATTTTATCCAGCTGCCATTTTTTATCCCGGTTAGTACAAATCCATTTTCTCGTGAACCTTTCTTTTTTATGCCCGAAGAAATTTCATAATACCATTCAGCTTCAATTTTATGCCATGAAGAATTATATTGCCCAACTCCCGTGTAAAAATGTTTATCCAAAAAATCAGTGTCTGTTACTATATTTCCATTATTATCGAAATGACAGTATGTGATAATGGACTCGCGGTATTTGTATCCCGGTCTTATGTAGTAGCACCAGATGTGATAATACTGACCCTTCCACCAGAAGAAACTACCGTGAGCGAACTCGTTTAAATGATGTCCATTTCCAACAGCGCCGACACAATAATATGGTCCATAAATATTTTTAGATACGGCATAGTCTCTGCCCCAGCTCAAATAGTAAGTGTTGTTGTGTTTAAATAGATAATTCTTATCCATCCAATTAGGTGCTTTCTCCCATTCTTCGCCTTTAATACTTATTGGTTTGGGTGACTCAGCAATTGAAATCATATCGTCATTTAATCTAGCAATAAAATAAGAGTCTGATTTTTCGCCATAAAGAATATATGGCGTTTTGTTAATGTCATCATCAATTAAAATAGTTGGATCGTGCAAAGGTGAGACGAGAGGTTTATTTATTGCGTCCTTAAAAGGTCCGGCGGGGGAATAGGACTCCATTACACCTATCCCTCTTCTTCTATCCGAGAAATAAAAATAATACTTTCCATTTCTGGTTGCCGCGTCTCCTGCCCAGCAGTCTGAGCTGCTATCGCCCATGTAATTATCCTTTGGCGAAATGGTTTCCTCCAGTGTCCAATCCAATAAATTTGTAGAGGAAAAAATTCGCCAATCTTTCATAATCCAAGTCTTGTCGTCCGGAGAAGAATCGTGACCGCTATAAAGGTAGAGCCTATCATTAAATACACGTATATGAGGATCGGAAACACCCATATCCCTTAGAATAGGATTCTGTCCAAAACTTATTCCTCCAAATAGACATATTACAAACAGGAAGGAAAAAGCTCTGAAACGTAGTTCCCGAATTTTAAATGCTATTGAAGGTACTTTCATAAACTATGACCAATTAGTATAGTAAGTTATTGCTTGTAATCTTTGTATGAGAGCATGTTCAAATAACCAATAAGAATTGTAAATATAAATAAATTACAAATTATATTTATTTAGATAAAGAAATCATCTGAAGGTAAACGAAGTAAGCTTTAAAACATATACCATTCTAAATTCTAGCCAGCCCTATAAATTCCTGCACAGCATTATTAATATACTTAGGTAGCTGAACTTTATCCCGCAGTTGTTTAGCTGGAAATTTGTGCTTATAAAAATGGTTGATACATCAATTTTATATTACTTAACTCAAAAAATTATTTGGGGAAATATATAACTCCGGCGATTTACTAATTATAGATAGATAAGATATAAAAACTGTATCTTAATAAATTAGAGCAGCAACGGTTGAGAAAATTGAGGTCCAAAAATAAATTGTATTTGAACAGTTCACAAATCTGATTTAAAATCGGTACGAAATGATGTTGATGTACAAGTAAACTTAATGTATGGAGAAAAATATGAACGAGGGAAATAAAAGCGTTTATTCGAATACCACTGCTAAAGTCCGAAGGATTTTTCAATTATTGCTTGGCGTGTTTCTCTTGCTTGCGGGCATCTCACATCTCACCTGGTCTCGGGTCGAATTTTTGGCTCAAGTGCCGAAGTGGTTACCATTGAATGGTAATTTTGTAGTTATTCTTTCCGGTATAACGGAAATATTATTAGGCGGAGCCTTAATATTTCTTACAAATCAACGTGTAAAAGTTGGATGGATTGTAGCTGTATTTTTCGTATTAATTTTTCCGGGAAATATTTCTCAATATGTAAATGGTATAGACGCGTTTGGATTAGAAACGGACAATGCTCGCTTTATTAGACTGTTCTTTCAACCCGTTCTTGTATTCTGGGCTCTATGGTCAACCGGTGCCTTTAAAGCTTGCATGGGGGCTAAAAATCAAAATCTTAATAAATAAAAATAAATTTGAGATAAAATAAATTTCAAAAATTATATTAGGCAATAACTACGAAAAACTCGAATTAAAAAATTTCTTCAAGAAAAGAAACCTACAATATATCAAACTAAAAATCGGCAATTAATTATTCATTCCTTCTTTTTTTAGGTGTTTTTTTTCCATTAAATTTTTCCTCCGGTTTTTTATTTTTTTTATTGAGTATTTCTTTATTAGGGTTTACAAGAACCCCGCCCTCATTATCGTTTAATTCTACCATGCTGTTGGCAATTATAAAACCAGTTCCATCATCATTCACTTTAGCGACGCCATCAAATTCCATAAATAATTTAGGCTGATAATTATTTTGAACGGTTTTACTATAAGTCGCACCCATAAAACCGGTGGTTTCAATATTTTTCAGATTATCTTCATCAACTATTGAAGTAACAATTAACCAACCTTTATTTGACCTATCAATCTTTACCGGATTCATCAATTCCCACTCTTTATAAAAAGTATCTGTATACTTTAACTGTAACTCTATAAAATCCGGCAGAGTGCTGAATGAATTACCGGCGAAACACATGAAACTAAAATCTTCATAAGTCGCAAATTCATATTCGTAGACCGCAATTAATTTATTCCCTTCAATTTTTGCTTCTTTAAAACACAGTATGGGGTGTCCGCCTCTTTCAATACTGTAGTCGTTATAAATTCGTTGAGTGAACTCGAATTCCAAGTGACTCGGACAGATAATTTCCATTCTACTAGATTCTTGTTCAATATTTTTTATTTGAGCCGACAGAGTTGATAATAAAATAATCGAGATAAAAATTACGCCAGCTAATTTCATGGCACCTCCCGTTATTTAGTTATTAAATATTTTTGAGGGAGTAGGAGGGAATAAATTTAATATAAAAATAAATGCGCAAAATTATAACTAAAAATGAAACATTGGAGTATCTTTTGTGCGTAAGATTAAAAAGCGGGATTAATATCTGCGCTATCCGCCAGATGTTTTTTACACTTTGTTAGTTTTTCGTTGTTCATTTATCTATTTATTCTTCTTTCAATTTTATCCTACTTTTTAGTCTGCCGTGTGTTGGAGCAAAAGTAAATGTGCCATTGTTTGTCGGTTTTCTAGTCTTGTCAATGGTTCTTTTTTCTGTCCTTTCACAATGGTTTAATTTTCAATTTATTTTTGTAGGTTTCTGTCTTTTTTACTTGGTTGTAACCTATGAGTAAATGCAATTGTTCATATCTTTCCGAATCAGCGATTTAGGCGATATTGTTTATATTTATCTTTTAGAAGTTTACTAATTTTGTTCAAAATAAATTTTTAATAGGATTTCTGTTTTAAGTTTTTGTCAAAGAAAACAACATAAAAATTTTATAAAATTTTAATCCTCATTTAACCTTAACTGAACGCAAATTTGAATACAAGATGCTTTATAATTAGATCGATATAATAACTATAAAATTTAAAATATAACATAACGGGTAGGACCGGGTTGTGTGCAAATTGGAATCATGGTAGAATTTGATTCATCATCACATCAAAATTGCCGGTTCTTTCTAATTTACTATTCCACTAATACCATAGCTTTTGTTTGTCTATTATAATCAGTTACAAGGCTGTAATAATATATACCTGAAGAGAGCGAGCTGCCATTAAATTTTACCTGATAATTACCGGCAACTTTATACTCATCAATTAATGTATTGATCTCTCTTCCTAATATGTCATAAACTATAATTTTAACCATACCTGGTATGCCCAGAGCATACTCAATAGTTGTAGTTGGATTAAAAGGATTGGGATAATTTTGACTCAACACGAATGAATTTGGAAATTCCTTTGCATCTTCCATATACGTTGTTGTTGCTGTAGGCAGTCTGTAAATCGAATATGAAATAACGCCGCCAGTGGATTTCCAATATTCCGCGAAAAAATATGAGCTGTTTGCCGTAACTGCGTAATTGGAAAGAATACTGTTGCTTAATCCTATTACATCAGTTGTAAGTTCCGTCCAGCTTTCACCATTGTTGTATGAAGAGTAATATTTCCTGTTACCGGTTAAAAAGTCACCAAAAGTGGAAATTAAATTATTTCCATTTGCTCCAATACTTATAGGCAAATTAAATGAACCTGGTGTATAGTTATTTTCCCACGAATTAGTTGATAAATTAAATTTATAGATTCCGGAAAATCCGGCCGTTCCCCACACATCATTATTAAGCTTATAAATAACTCCGATGCTGGAGGTGCCGTTTTTTAAAGTCCAGTTTAATCCGGCATCTGTTGATACAACACAGCCGACTCCTTCCAATACAGCGAAATAGGTGTTGCCGGAAACCGCAAAACTTAAGATTCCCGATGTACCAGAGTAATTAATAATAATCTCTGTCCATGTAGATCCGCCGTCAACCGATTTGTAGATAGATCTTCTATTTGAGACACAGAACAGATTATTTCCATCAGATGCCATACTAAGAATGGCCCCGTTTCCGGAACCTCTAACGATATTAGACTTTTCAGCCCAGGTTAATCCATCATCCGTTGACGCGTAAAACGAATATTGTGTAGTTCCCAGAGTAGTAGTTACGGCAAAAACAGTGTTTCCATAACTTAATATAAAGTAAACAGTGTACGGAAATGATGACGATATGTCCGTCCATGTTGTTCCATTGTCACCCGATCTTAAAGTTTGATTTGTATTATTGCCGTAGCCTGTCTGAAATAAAACATTTTTATGTGTGTATAAAGAAGCTCCATTAGCCCATGTGCTATTCGAGTAAACTTTTTCCCATTGTGCATTTAAGTTGTATGAAACTGCAAATAGAATTAATAATAATATTTTCTTTTTCATTTCATCTCCATTATAAATATTATTTAAGTAAAATTAATTTGATTGAATTTTTCCCAATGGTTTGATATAAAATTCCTTAACAGATAGTGCATATGTTAAAGCACGATTCATGATTACCATTTGCTTAATTTCTGACGGAAAAATATAATAGGACTCCCTGCCCGCTTCAATACGTCAGATGGCGTATTTTACTCTTATCGGTTAAGGATAGTTTGGATCGGGTCAAATAATGTTATGCTTCTGGGCTTTTTGAACAGCTTGAATTTTATTGTGGACTTCCAGTTTTTTATAAATATTTTCTATGTGCTTCCTTACTGTAGCGGGCGAAATAAAAAGTTTATTAGAAATTTTTACGTAATCTTCACCCTTGCTTAAAAGTTCGAGTACTTCCACCTCTCTCTTGGATAATGAAAAGTCCTCAGCGAGAATGTTCGGAATTACAATCTCCGATTTTCTTAAAAGAGAGAGTGTTTTTACCGCGATAACCGGGGACATCGGAGCTCCGCCGTCCATTATCATTTCAATCCCCTCAACTATTTTATCGGGCGGTTCGTCTTTTAGTAAATAACCGTTGGCGCCCGCCTGAATTGATCTGAAGATTTTATCCTCATCATCAAAAACAGTGAGCATTATAACTTTTATTTCAGAATACTTATTTTTTATAAAATTTGTGGTCTCTATACCATCCATTACAGGCATTTCAATGTCCATAAGCACCGCATCTACATCACCAACGGTTTCAAGTTTCCTGATCATCTCTCCGCCGTTTTTTGCGCGGAATTTAAATTCGATCCTGTCTGAGAACAATTCCAACTTTTCTTTAATAGATCCGGCAAGCTTATCGTTATCTTCCGCCAGGGCAACCTTAATTTTCATAAATTACTTTCAGTTAATTATATTTTGAAGATAAATTGAATAGGTGATTTTGACAATACGCTATATGTACTATTTTACCTTAAAGGCGCATGTTATTAAAGTGCCGCCTGGTCCGCTTTCAATTTTTGACTGTCCCGATGCTTCGTTGCATCTGTGTCTAATATTATCGAGCCCGCTGCCTTCATAAATCTCATTTACATCAAATCCTTTTCCGTTGTCTTTTATAGTTATAATTAATTCATCTATTCCCGACTTAAATTCTATTATTATCTCAGATGCTTCCGAGTGTTTCAGCGCATTTTGAATCGCTTCCTGGATAATTCTATAACTGTTGAGTAGCTGTGTGGAAGTTAAATTATATTCCTGATCTGTTTGATTATTGAAAGATATGGTTGGCGTCATCAAATTCATTTTATAAATAAGGTCATTGATTTTATAAATTATCTGGGATAAGTCTCCCTCTTTCTTCCTGATTGCCCAGATAGTATTCCGCAAATCTTCGAGTGTTTCTCTGCCGGATAATGCCAGCGATTTAAGTTTTTCAGTAAATGGATTGTTTTTTTCGGCATAAATAATATTGTCGAGTGAACTGATTACAAATGTAAGTTGTGATCCTATGTTATCATGAAGCTCACGCGAGATTCTAAGTTTTTCATCGCCCATCTTTTTCTCCATCTCAGCGCTCATAAGTTTGCCTCTGTACTCAAGCTCTATTCTCTCTTTCTCCCTCTTCTTTTTCTGATATTTGTAAGTGGCAAAAAAAGCTGTTCCGAGCACTGACGCAAGGGCGGTGAGAAGATAGAGTAGTGAATTTTTTTTACTTAACTCAAGTTTGGCAACAGCTATATCGTGGTCTTTTTTTTCCGATTCATAATTTATTTCAAGCTGGGCAATATTTAGATTTACCTCCTTATTCAGCACGCTGTCCTTGTGAAGACCAAGCATTTCAAGATTTTTGTATGCTTCACGATAATCACCCTTTTTTTTATACAGATCTGTTAACTGTTCATAACTGTATCTTATTAAAAAATTAATACCGTTTTTCCCGGAAAGGGAAAGACATCTTTTAAAACTAATAATCGCACTGTCAATTAAGTTCATTCGTTTATAAACGTCACCGTAAGCAGCATAATTTTCAGCCCGTCCAAAATCTCCAATTTCCTTTTTCCTGAAAACATCCGAGCGTTTTAAATAATCCAGCGCAGCAATAAAATTATATTTCATCGACTCAATACCCGCAAGCTTATTTAAACTGTATGGAATTCCAATCGTATCTTTCATATTCTCTTTTGATGAAAGCGATTTTTTATAAAAATAATCGGCACTGTCTAATTTATTTTCCATCTCTTTTAAAACGCCGTAATTATCATATAAAGAGACAATCAAAGAATCATACTTATTTTTTTCTGCGAGATGAAGTCCCTTCCTCATAAATAAATTTGCCCTGACCATATCCCTTCTTTTTAGCTGATATCCAAATTCCCCGTAAGCATCCACCAATCCCTTTTCATCATTTAATTCTTCAAACAGGTTAATGGATTTGATATAGTTGAGAGCGCTCGCATCATATTTTCCATTCAGATAAAATGCTTTTCCTAATTGCGAATATGATTTTGCCGCGCCTGATTTATACCCAATTCGTTCCGCTTCCTTAGCGTTAAGAGAAAATATCTCTATAGATTTGTAAATGTTTGATACGATATATTCATAAGGAATAGAGTTTACAGAATCTATTTTGGCTTTATGTTCCTGCCCGCTTATGAGCAGGGAAGAGAATAAGAGCAAAAATGCTGTTAAAAACTTATTTTTCATCTTTTATTTTCTTAAAGATTTGATTTGCCAACGGCGTTTAGCGTTAATTAAAAAATAGCACATAATTTAACAATTAGGATTACCCCGCAGCAAGATATTTTGGATGTATTTGTGCGTTTCACCCGGTTTTATTAAAATTAATCTGTAATTTTTTTCCATTTGACATCTTGAGAGATATTTAGGGCTAACCACCTGGCTGGCAGCAGATAAATACTTTACTTGTGGAATTAGTTGTTCTATCATCGCGCTCATTTGCTATAGATTTCTACCATTTTTACGATTCGTTTTGCTGCCGCAACTGCCGCATCGTGATCCTGTGAAAAATTAAGACGTATACTATCAATGCAAGCCGGATCAAATTCTGTTCCTGGCGTTACAATTACGTTTGCCTGATAACGAAGCAAGCCTACGAATGTAATCAAATCGACTTTTAGCGGTGGAAGTTGCGGAAATAGATAACTTCCGGCCTGTGGACATGCTGTTTCCAGATTGGCAGCTCTGAAGACTTTCAGTATTTCATCCCTGATTGTTTCATGCTCACAAATTCGATTTTCCAACCAGCCTAAAGGTTCCTGAAACCAGGTATTTAGAACCGCTTGATTATATCCCGCCGCCCGAAGAGAAACGATTGCCTGAAGACGCTCCATTCTATCAATCAATTTGGTTGTGCCAAATGCAACTCCTAGACGGAATCCGCTGAGCGACTCAGTTTTTGAAGGTCCTATAATCGTGATAAGATTTTCCGGCAAAACATTAAGGGAGCAAAGATGAGTATAATCTTCGCCGCTATACAGCATTCTTGAATAAAGTTCATCAACGATTAACGTAACATTATAATTGCTTGCGAGCGCTGCAATTTTCGTGATTACGGCTTTAGAATAGACAAGACCTGTTGGATTGTTAGGTGTTGAAAAAACAAAAACATTTGTTCCACTTTCAAACGCGTTTTCAAGCCGGTTAAGATCTATTCCTTTTTCAGATTGAGAATCCTTATAATTCAGAGGAATTGGAACAACTTCACCGCCAAAGAAGACTACAAGTTTTCGATTTGCAAAATAGTCAGGAGCCACAACAGCAACTTTAGTTCCCACAGTAACTGTAACACCCAATGCCAGAAATAATGCACCCTGAGTTCCGGGAGCTATAATCAATTCTTTTTCTGCGGAAATTGTAGTGCCGATAAATTTGCTGAGGCGATCAGCCAGACTATTTCGTATTTCTGCCGCACCGCGGTACTCAGTGTAGGCCTGCTTCGCTCCTTTGCCGAAACCATCTTTCCAAGCTACATCAGAACCGGGCGTAGGCGGAAAGGCATCCACATCCCCGTGCGAGAAATCAACAACAGCTCCATCAAGTTTCTCGCCAAGCATAATAACCTTAACATCTCTTAGATCTTGTCTAACTTCCTGACCAGGTGCATTTTCTGCCTCAAGTGCTCTAAATTTTTCATCAAGTGTAATCATATCGTATTAAATTAAAATTTATTTTGTCTAACAAATAATGAGAAACAACTCATAAGTATATTCATCGCTCTTATCCTTCCAAATTAGAGGTATAAGCACAATCATTTATAAATTTTTTTTTCTGATTCTTTTCAAACAAATCTTCAAAAGGATTCCCGATCAGAATTTATGCCCAACAAAAACGCTTAAACTAAGTCTATAATTTTAACCCTCATTGAAACTTAACTGAACGCATTTTTAAATACAAGATGCTTTATAATATGATCGATTTAAAAGTTATAAAATATAACATATAAAATATAACATATTGGCAGTAGCCGGGTTGCTTGCCAAAGGGTTATGTTCAGAACTACGTTCAAATCCTACACGGTAATCTTTGGCATATCCCAACTTGCCTCCGGACACACTCCCGTCCGGCGAAGCTCGTTTCTCGAGCGAAGACGGAAAACTTCCACAGGGACACTTTATTTTTTCCGTCGGACACACTCCCGTCCGGCGAAGCTCGTTTTTTGAGCGAAGACGGAAACTTTTTACATTACATCGGGAGTTTAATTTGCAGTATTATTGTGGTGATTGATTTATTTTTCAGATGAATCGAAAAATGTACCAACCTTAAATATATTTTGATATATTGTTGGAAAAATTTTAAGATCAATAATTTTTTATAATATTATATCATTTTATTTGCAAAGAAAAATAACAGAATAACTTGAAACGAATATTATTACGAAAGTATTTTTTCAAATGTTCAATTATATAAATGAGCGAATTTAGAGAAATAGTTGAAACCTATCAGGTTAAAGTACGCAATATTTGTTTCCGTTATGTGAACAATGTTGATGACGCTGATGATATTGCTCAGGAAGTGTTTATACAGGTATTTGAGTCAATTTCACATTTTAGGGAGGAAGCACAAATTTCAACATGGGTTTACAGAATTGCTGTAAACAAATCACTCGATTTTATAAGAAGAAAAAATCGTAAAAAAAGATTTGCTCAACTTACATCTATATTTAAAGCGGGGGAAGAAGAGCAAATAATTGAAATCCCTTCTTATAACACTCCGGATAAAGATTTGGACGACAAAGAAAGAAAAGAAGTACTTGATATGGCTCTAAGTAAAATCCCTGAAAATCAAAAAACTGCAATAGTTTTGAGCAAATATGAAGGATTTAGCAATAATGAGATTGCGAAAATAATGAATTTATCATTATCTGCAGTAGAAGCATTGATACATCGTGCGAAAAAAAATTTACATAAGGAATTGTATAATTATTTTGAAAAAAATTAATAAACGTAAAAGTTTTTAAATAAAATAACGTTTAAAATATTATGGTTAGTCAAATGAAAAATAAAGAGAAAATTGAAGTAGAAATAAGAAAAACACTGGACATGTTTGAACAAAAAGAATCTTTACCACCTAACCCTTATTTCTATACAAGGGTGCAGCAAAGATTAAATGAAAAATCTGAAAATAAATCTATTGTAGCAGGATATTTAAAACCGGTATTTTTATCAATCCTGTTATTTATAAATGTAGCAACTTTCGTTTGGTACTTTGATAGTACAGCAAATTATACAGCAGCTGATAACCAGGAGGAATTAATTCAATATCTTTCAAGTGATTTAAATCTGAACACTAATCAGAGTAGTATATTTTTAGCGGAGTAGGAAAAACTATGGATATTTTTAAACAAAAACGCTATTTGATATTATTAGTAGTTCTTCTTATCATTTTTAATTTAGCAACGCTCATTATGATTTGGCTGAATAAACCGCAGCGGCCCATAATGGATAGACAGCATCAGGGACCCGGACAGGAAACTACACATATTAAGCAGCTACTAAAAGATGAACTGGGTTTTGATGAAACACAGATCAAACAGTATTTAAAGATGCAGGCTGAACAACGGAAAAAAGTTTTACAATTACAATATGAAATTCAGCAAATTAAAAAACAAATGTTTGATGAGGTTTTGAAGGACAGCCCAGAGCCAACACTTTCTGATTCTCTGCTAACTTTAACGCAGGAAAAAATGGTTGTGCTCGAACAGCTTACCTACAGTTATTTATTAGAACTTAAAAATCTGTGTAAACCGGAACAACGCGATAAACTTAAATTTCTGATAGGCGAATTTTTCCGCCAGAATCCACCGGGGGGGATAAATAGTGATAGACCGCCACCACCTCCTCCTTTTGGAACTGAACAGCCGCCGCATAAAAATTAATCTATCGTTTGTTAATACCAGCCCTTTGTCTTTAGTGAATGAAGGGCTTTTGTAAATCATTCCAAAATCTTTCTTCAAAAAAGACAACTCAAAACAAGTTATTTATCAATTCAACTTCATAAGTAAGTGAGAATAAAAACCAAAGTAATAATATTAATTAATACTATGCACAAGTTTTTTTCTCTTTTAACGTCAAAATAAACAGAGAGTAAAAGTTCTACATCGTCAATTAACTGATTGGAGTGCTGAAATGAAAAATATAGAAAAAAAAGATAGGACAAAAAAGACTGAAGATGAGAAATACTTCAAAAGTAGATTGTTATCATTAAATAAAAATTATTCCTCACAGATTCAATTTATTGTTCCATGGGTTCAATTAGAAGAATATGGTTTAGAAAATAATAAAAACTTATTAGAAAACAGGAAAATTTAATTCTTATGAATATGAATTTTGTCAAAAAAAATAACAGCAACAATTATGGATCGTAAGTAAAATGAAAAATAGAAAAAGAACAATAGTAATAGCAGCAGCAATTATTCTAATTATCACAAGTGCTGTATTTGTGCTCAATGCAAATGGAAAAGTTGAATATGTTTTTGACACCGTTAAAGTTGAGAAAGGATCAATAAGTAATATTGTTACAGCAACTGGAACGCTGGAAGCAACAAATACAGTTGTGGTAGGTACTCAGGTTTCCGGCGTAATTGAAAAGTTATACGTTGACTTTAATTCGAAAGTTAAAAAAGGTCAACTTATTGCAGAACTTGACAAATCTACGTTACAATCTAATCTGGAAAATGCTGAGGCTGATCTTTCGAACGCTGAAGCAGAATTTGAATATCAGAAATCAAACTTCGAAAGAGATAAGCAACTTTTTGAAAAAAAAATGATCTCAGAAAGTGGTTATGATTTAAGTAAATACAATTATAAAAAGAGTGAAGGTGCACTCAAATCGGCAAAGGCAAATTTAAATAGAGCCAAACAAAATTTGAGTTATGCAAAAATTTATGCCCCGATTGATGGTATTGTTACTAACAGAGCTGTTGAAGAAGGGCAAACTGTCGCTGCAAGTATGAGCACTCCGGAACTCTTCACTATTGTAAATGATCTTACCGAAATGCAGGTTGAAGCTGATGTTGATGAGGCGGATATTGGAGTGGTAACTGAAGGACAAAGAGTGGAATTTACAGTTGATGCATTTCCGGATGAAACTTTTACCGGAAAAATCACTCAGGTCAGGCTGCAGCCAAAAGAGTCTTCTAATGTTATAACTTATACTGTGATTGTAACAGTTGCTAATCCGGATCTGAAGTTAAGGCCGGGAATGACTGCAAGCATAACTGATTATGTACAGGAAGTAAATGATGTTCTTGTTGTATCCGGAAAAGCAATTCGTTTTACACCAGATAGAGAAATAATGATGGATTATTTTGACTCACTTCCGGAAGATAAAAGACCACAACGTAATATGGGACCAAAGCAGGATGGTAAAGAAGATGTTAATGATGAAGGAAAAAGAGAAGAATTGTCGGAAAATATGAAATTAGTATGGATCAAAAACGGTGATATAATTAAGCCGATGATGGTTGAAACCGGAATGACAGATGGAACAAATTTAGAAATCCTATCCGGTCTTAATGAGGGTGATGAAATAGTAACTTCTATGGGAATCGGAACCGGTTCCTCAGTTGAAAATGAAAATGATAAAGAAACACAAAAAAGTCCATTTATTCAGGAACGACCAGGTAAATCTGAAGGTGGTCCGGGAAGATAAAAATGAAATCAAATAGTATTATAGAATTAAAGAGTCTTAGTAAAAATTATGCTGTTGGCACTGAAACCGTAAAAGCTTTGCGGGATGTTAATCTTATAATTGAAGCGGGTGAATTTATAGCAATTATGGGAGCAAGTGGATCCGGCAAGTCAACACTACTAAATATTTTAGGGTGTTTAGATAAACCCACTGGCGGCGAATATTGGCTTGATGGAACAAATGTTAATTCATTAAAACGAAATCAACTTGCAAATATCCGGAACACAAAAATTGGGTTCGTTTTTCAGTCTTATAATCTTTTGCCACGTACTACTGCCTTAGAAAATGTGGAGTTGCCCTTGTTGTATAATTCCGGTGTAAGTAACAAACTCCGCAGAGAAAAAGCAGAAAATGCTTTGGAAGCAGTTGGACTTGCAGACAGAATGAAACATCTTTCAAATCAAATGTCCGGTGGGCAACAGCAGCGTGTAGCAATAGCCCGCTCATTAGTAAATGATCCGGTGATAATTTTAGCCGATGAAGCTACGGGGAATTTGGATACTAAAACTTCTTTTGAGATTATGAGTTTATTCCAGGAATTAAACCAAAATGGAATAACAATCGGGTTTGTAACTCATGAACCTGACATAGCCGCGTTTACAAAGAGAAATATTGTTTTCCGTGATGGAAGGTTAATTAAAGACAATGGAGTAAAAAATATATCCAGTGCCCAAATAGCCCTCGAACAATTAAAAGAAGAGGAAAATTTACAAGAGAAATTAGAATTGGCTTATGCGGGATAAACCATTATTCATAATAAGCTTGCTTTATGGTTGGCAGGCATAGCCAAATATCTAAATTATTAATAAATCAAGTAGATAAAATGAACACATTAAATTTAATCAAAGTAGCTATATCAGCAATCAAGAGAAATAAAACACGGTCGTTCCTAACAATGCTGGGCATAATAATCGGAGTTGCCTCAGTAATTTCCATGCTTGCAATTGGAGAAGGATCAAATGCAAGCATTAAAGAACAAATATCTACAATGGGTACAAATCTTATTCACATCCAACCTGCGAGTAGAAGCAGGGGTGGTGTTCAGCAAGGCAGAGAAATGTCTCAAACACTTGAGGTGCAGGATGCTGATTTCATAAGAGAAAACTGCGATAAGATTAAGGCAGTATCTCCGGAAGTTGATGGCTCAGGCCAGGTAATTTTTGGCTCAAATAATTGGCCGACACAAATTATAAGCGGGAATGAAGAATATACTTATATCAAAAAGTATGATGTTGCCAGCGGCAGAATTTATAACTCACAAGAGATAAAAAGTGCTGCAAAGGTTTGTTTACTTGGACAAACTGTTGTTGACAATCTGTTTGAAGATGGTGTTAATCCAATTGGGCAGACTGTACGATTTAACAAAATACCATTTAAAGTAATTGGTGTGCTGGCCGAAAAAGGGGATAACACTTTTGGTCAGGATCAGGATGATATAATTCTAGCCCCCTACACAACAGTTATGAAACGAATAACGCGCCAAACTTATCTGCGTGCAATTGTTATGTCTGCCGTATCAGAAGATGAAATTGATACAGCAAGTGCTCAAATAGAAGGAGCAATGAGGATTTCACATAAGTTGAAAGATACCGATGAAAATGATTTTGAAATTAGAACACAGCAGGAGTTAATAAGTACATTCGGATCAATATCAGAAATGATGCTTGTACTGCTTGGCTCTATCTCTGCAATTTCGCTGATTGTGGGGGGTATTGGAATTATGAACATAATGTATGTTTCCGTTACAGAACGTACCCGGGAGATAGGTCTAAGATTAGCAATTGGTGGTAAAGGCAATGATATCTTAATGCAGTTCCTAATAGAAGCTATTTTACTAAGTGTAATCGGAGGGATTATAGGAGTTGGACTCGGCATCTTTGCTTCAAATACTGTTGAAAATATAATGGGTTGGCCAATACTTATTACAAGCGATGCCATACTCTTATCTTTTCTTTTCTGCTCTTTTATTGGGGTGTTTTTCGGCTGGTATCCGGCAAAAAAAGCTTCTGCATTAGACCCAATTGAAGCTCTGAGGCATGAATAATTAATTTAGAAGTTCATGTACAGAATTGAAAGTTTTTTTTATCCTTTATTAAAACAACACACAAATTCTTTATCTATAATATAGCCTGATACATAGGAATCATATCTATTTCCGGAAAGTGAAAAGGGATTAATCAGAAAGTATATTCCACAATAATTGTTTAGAGAATCGTTATAACCCTGTAACTGAATTTCTTCCAAATTTGTCCTTCTTCATAAATTCTTAAACACCATGCGCAAGTTTTTCATCTTAATGACGTCTTAATAAGAGTGACAATTAAATTGGAGTTCCGAATGTCAATTAAAAGTATAAATGGATGCATTGGCTGTGAAACTTGTATAAAATCGTGCCCAACTGATGTAATCCGTTTAGATCCAAATACAAAGAAAGCAATAATAAAGTATCCGGAAGATTGCCAGATCTGTCATTTATGTCGTATGAATTGTCCGGTGGATGCTATTACTATTGCACCTGAAAAGTATATTCCAGTTATAGTTTCGTGGGGTTAGGAAATGAATAAAAATTCGAAAACAGACTATCTTATACCTGCAACATTAATTTTTATCGGTCTGCCCCTGCTTTTCTGGGCATTGGGAGACTTCCCCCGCCGAACTGTTCTTAAAGAATCGATTTCAATTCTGTTTCTTCTTTCCTACAGCCTGATGCTCGGACAGTTTTTTCTCGGCCGGGGTAACAGGAGCATTGTAAAAAGATTCAAAATGAGTACGGTTCTCAGGTATCATAAGGTCATTGCTTATACAATAGTTGGTGTATTCCTGGTTCATCCATTTCTTATTGTGGTTCCCAGGTATTTTGAATCAGGAGTTACGCCAATGGAGGCATTCATTACTGTCATTACCACTTTTGACAGTTTGGGTGTTGTGCTCGGGCTAATTGCATGGTTCCTGATGCTTCTTTTGGGAATAACATCTTTCATGCGAAAGAGGCTTCCAGTAAAATACATAACCTGGAGATACTTTCACGGTATTTTGTCCATTCTGTTTATATCATTTGCTACTTTTCACGCGATTGACCTTGGTCGTCACACAAATCCGGCTATGTCCATTTATATGATTTTTCTTGCTGTAAGCGGCGCAGCACTGCTTTTAATAACCTATACTAAAATGCCTGATAAATTAGAAGTGAGGGCAAATGACTAATTTAAATGTAAATAACGGAATGTCCCGTCGTCATTTTATTGCATTGGCCGGAGGAACGGCAGGAATGGCAGCCCTGGTTGCAATGGGTGTCCCGGCAGGGTGGGCGGAAAATGAATCGGATGTAAACTTAGATACGATGAAAATAAAAGAAAATAAAACAGATGTATTGGTTATCGGCGGAGGAATGGCAGGATTATTCGCAGCAGTTAAAGCTTATGATGCGGGATCCAAAGTGATGCTTGTTTCCAAAGGTCGTCTGGGCTCTTCGGGGATGACTCCTTTTGCCAAAGGAATATTTGCTTACGATGCAAAGAACGAAAAACTCAGCCTTGATGAATTTGTTGATACTGTATCCCGTTCAGCCTTAGGGACTAATAATCCCGTTTATACAAAACAAATGGCTGAACATTCGCTTGCGCGAGTAAATGAGCTGAAGGAATGGGGCTTTTTTGATTCACCTCTTTACAATAATTCTTTTAGCAAACCTATTACCGAGCGAAATATCCCTGTGATGGAAAGGATTGTAATTACTCATCTCATTAAAGAAGATGGCAGGATTGCAGGTGCTGCTGGTTTTAGCCTCGATGAAACTAAAATACATATTTTTAATGCGAAGAGTGTTATTCTGTGTACGGGTGCAGGCGGTTTTAAACCTAATGGTTTTCCCATATGTGATCTTACTCATGACGGTACTATTATGGCTTACAACATTGGAGCAAAAGTCACCGGAAAAGAATGGAATGATGGTCATCCGGGTCAGTCAACGAATGCTGCGGATTGTTTCGGCGGTTGGCATGGCATGTTTGAAAGAAAACCGGGTTTAACCGGTGTTGAGGTTCACCACGATTTGGGTGTTGATCTTAATTACAAGGCATACATTTCAGGAAACCCAATTAAAATGGGACGCCCCGGGCAGATCGACGAAAATCAGGTGCAGGGCGGCCCTTATGTTCCGGCAGAATTTAAACGAAGCGGATCTCCGGGTAGTCGTGAAAGTGGACAAGAAGAAAGACGTCCACCTCGAAATGAAGACGGTCCGCCTGAAGGTGGGGCACCTCCAGGAATGGGAGGGGTACAAGTAGGTGGCTCATCGGCCGGAATGGCTATACACAAATCGGAAGGTATTGTACCTATAAATGACAAATGCGAATCCAGTATTCCGGGCTTATATGCCGCCGGTGATGCTTTGGGCTCCTATATGGCAGGAGCAATTTATACTCAGGTAGGGTCTTCATTAGCCGGCTCAGCTGTTCAGGGTGCTATAGCAGCAGAAGCTGCGGCTGAATATTGTAAAAAAACTGAAGCACCAAATATTTCAACTTCTGAAATCAATAAAATAGAAGAAGAGATTATTGCTCCGTTAAAAAGAGAAGCCGGTTATAGCCCTGCCTGGGTAACTCAAACATTACAAGGGATAATGATTCCTAACTTTGTTCTTTACATTAAAAAAGAGAATATGCTCGAAGCAGCACTAGCCTACATCGAAGAGTTAAGGGATCACCACATGCCTTTACTTAGAGCGTCTGATATGCACGAACTAAGATTGGCCTATGAAACAAAAAACATGATTATCAGCGCTGAAATGAAATTGAAGGCTTCAATTATGCGTAAAGAGAGCCGCTGCAGTCATTACCGCTTGGATTATCCTGAAATGGATAATGAAAAATGGCGCGCGTGGATCAACATTTATAAAGACGCTGAGGGTATTATGCATTTTGAAAAGCAGGCGTTTGACAGTTGGCCAGATGGTAAAAAATATTAAACACAATTATGGCATAACCGCATAGTCAAAAAAAGTTCTGGCGGTTGAAATTCTTTACGCGGTTAGGGTCATCATTAAACTTATATTCTTTAGAAGCTGTCTAACAATTTTATAGGCACCGATAAAAAAAAGTTTAACTCCAGTGGTTATTGATAAAAAATTATGGCAGAAATATCTCAGTATATAATGGCTACCGAGCACTGAAAATAAAACAAATATGAAGTTGGAAATAAGCCTTTTGTTTTAAGTACAATGATTTATTAAAAATGAAAATTTTATCGAAAAATAATTTGAACCGGAGCAAGTACTATGATGAGTTTTATGAAAGAAATAAAACGACAAAGAAACATTTCGGACAAGGAAATAATGTTCGTCTATTCTTTCGTTTTCCTGTTTTTTGTTTTTACTTACTCGCTGACTGCTCAGAATAAAACTCAAGGTGCCAAAATCAAAAATGAAGTTAAGGGATATATTGTTGATGCCCAAACAGGCGAGCCGCTTGTCTTTGCCAATGTAGTTATTAAAAACACTGTAATAGGGGCTGCAACAAATAAAAGCGGATTTTTTGTCATTCTTGACGTCCCGGCAGGTAAACATAATTTAGTAGTTTCCTATATTGGTTATAGAACTAAAGAAATTGAAATTGAACTTAAGGATGGTAAAGATGAAGAGCTTAAGATTAAACTCGAATCTCAGGATATTCAATCTAAAGAAATTAATGTTGTTGCCGATCATTATAAATTTTGGAAAACCGCGGGCGAAGTAAGCCAGATTACAATTTCTCCTATGACTCTGTCTAAACTTCCTAATCTTGGTGAAAAAGATATCTTTCGTTCACTTCAGCTGCTGCCTGGGATAAGCTCTTTGAACGATGGTTCGTCCGGTCTTTATGTAAGAGGAGGAACTCCTGATCAGAATCTGATTTTGCTTGATGGAATTACAGTATATCATGTGGACCACTTTTTCGGTTTCTTCAGTGCATTTAATTCCGATGCAATTAAAGACGTGCAGCTTTACAAAGGAGGTTTTGATGCAAGATTCGGAGGAAGAGTATCAAGTGTTGTTGATCTGACAGGAAAAACCGGAGATATGGAAAAGTTCAGGTTGAGTCTGAGCGCAAATTTATTAAGTGTAAATGGTGTTTTGGAAATTCCTTTATTTGAAAAAGGAAGTGTTTTAATCTCGGCCCGCCGTTCATATGCGGATATAATCAACAGCGGTTTTTATGATGAGATTTATGGATTTCTGACAGGAGGAGAAACCACACAATCGAATGTGACTCAACGTGGGCCAGGCGGCTTTGGGCAACAACAAAGCATGGTAACTCCCTCATTTTATTTCTATGATCTTAATATTAAAGCATCTTATAAACTGGCAGATAAAGATTTTTTGTCTTTCAGCATATATAATGGAAAAGACTATCTCGATCAATCCCAAAAATCTGAACAGGTAACATTAAGAAATAATTCTACGAGTGCAATACGGACTAATGAAGACTTAACCGATTGGGGAAATCTTGGAGGAAGCATTAAATGGACTCGACAGTGGTCAGATTTATGGTTCTCCGATTTAACAATGTCTTATTCCAATTATCTAAGTAAAAATGAAACCGGCAGTCAGTTTGATCAAAATGTTCAAAATACGGGTGCCGCAGCAGTTGGAAGCTCAACGAACTCCGTTCAGAATAATGAAGTCAAAGACATGACGATTAAATTTGACAATGAGTTTCTTCTTTCGAAAGATCATAATACAAGTTTTGGTTTATGGTTTTCTGATCTTTCAACAAACTATATATTCACAGTTAATGATACGCTCTCAATATTGAATCGTTCTCAGAAAGGATTTCAATTTGCCGGTTACCTACAGGATAAATGGAAAATTTCTGAACTGCTGGAATTTAAATTCGGTTTACGTCAGACTTATTTCAGTCCCACAAAAAAAAATTATCTTGAACCCCGCACCTCTTTCCAGTATAAACTTTCGGATTTAATAAAAATAAAAGGAGCGTGGGGTGTTTACAATCAGTATATAAATCAAATAACACATGAAAATGTTCTGGAAGGAAGCCGTGATTTCTGGCTCATATCAAGCGATGAGTTAAAACCGATTTCTTCAACACATTATATACTTGGAGCCGAGTTTGAAACATCCGATTATCTTTTCAGTATAGAGGGTTATTACAAAAAACTTGATAATCTTTTGGAATATTCTCAGAGAATTGTAAGAAGTCAAGGGAATCGGTTGATAAGTTCAAGCAACTATGAATCAAATTTTTATCAGGGGGAAGGATTTTCTGAAGGATTGGAATTTCTAATTCAGAAAAAATTTGGAAATTTTAACGGGTGGATTTGTTATACTCTCGGCAAAGTTGAGTATACTTTCCCTGATTTTGATGATGGAAATCCATTCCCGGCAAAACAAGACAAAACAAACGAAGTTAAGGTAATCGGATCATATGAAACAGGCGATTGGAATTTTTCCGCATCCTGGGTATACTCCACGGGTCTTCCATACACCGCACCTGAAAGCCAGTATTTTATAACACTGCTGAATGGAGAGACTCAAAGTTACATTCACGTAAGTGATAAAAACAGTTATAGATTTCCGGATTATCACAGACTCGACGTAAGTGCGTCCTACAAATTCAGAAATAGATCTTTTGATGGTGAATTGGGACTATCAGTTTTTAATCTTTATAACAGAAACAACATATGGTATAAAAAATACGATTTAACAGTATCGCCGATTGAAGTTACTAATGTATCGATGCTGGGAATTATTCCTACAATATTTTTTAAAGTCAATTTTTAAGAGAGTATAAAATAATTTAATAACGATTAATGGTTTAAAAATATGAAAAACGCAATTTGGTATTTATTTCTGGCAGTTACTCTCATTATACTCGGTTGTACAAACGACAGCCCTACAGAGAGCACAAATCAGAACACTCTGGTAGTGGAAGCGTTTTTATATGCCGAAGAGCCAATAAACTCAATAAAACTTACCAAATCAATTGGTCTTGGCTCAAATGATACAATCGCCCCTACGGTCGATGATGCAAGTATTTCATTAATTAAAAATGGTAAAAGTTATCAACTGATAAATGATCAATCCAGAAGCGGGTATTATATTTATGATGGTACGGATATTTCTGTTAATCCGGGAGACAATTTTTCTCTCCTGATTAATTATCAGGGAAAACAAGTCACAGGTTCGACAACTGTTCCGTCTAAACCGGAAAATGTACAACTTTCAAAAGCTACCCTCACATTGGTAACTCTGAGCGGTTTTCCCGGCCCAGGAGGCGGAGGTGGAGCTGAAGACACAAATTCGATTTATCTGAAATGGAGCAATCCGGATTCGTCTCTTTATTATGTTGTTATTGAAAACCTTGAAACAAATCCTACGGAAATATCAACAGGAAATCTACCCCCGGGTGCGCAAATAATCAGAAGAATGACATTCCCCCCGATTTCGGCTAGCGAATTCGTAATTGGAAGAAGGAATCTGACTTATTATGGTAATCATAAAGCAATAGTTTATAAAGTAAATCAAGAATATGCCGATCTCTATGAATCACGAAATCAGGATTCCAGAAATCTGAATGAGCCTTTAACAAATATTAAAAATGGCTTAGGCGTCTTCAGTGCTTTTGCAAGCGAGGTCGTGTATTTTAATGTAAAATAAATGATTTAAAAGATTGTTTGAAATATATTAATCCGGCTTAAGAACCATTCAGGTACAATTGTAGTAATTGATATTGACTACCCAGCTAAAATTATAAATTTTTAAAAATTGGAATTCTATTCCTTTCTGCTAAAATAATAAGCTGCAGCTTAATGTTTATTAATTCATTCATCATCTAGCTGGAACCTACCAAAGAATAATTTTTTCCATTACGCGTTTAGATTTCTAAAATCAGATGCCCGACTATTTGAAAAAACATTTTTGTTTTATTAAGCAGATCTATTTATAAATGGATGGATAAATGTTTGTAAAAATCTACTGCGATAATGTGAGTAAGGTTATAAGCTGCAGACATCTTTTGAATGATGGTTTTCTTTGCATATTTAGAATCAAGTAGTTTAAGACTTTAAGAATCATAATCATTAATTATGTCCATAAAAAACCTCCAAAATAATAATTGACAATTATTCTCCAGCGTCCATTAAGCACAAACGTCGAATAATTTTTGCAAAATTTATACCCTGTTCAGAGAGTTTTATTTTTTTTGAATGGAGGTCTATTATTATTAAAATTTTTTTTGTAACTGCGCAAGTTATTTTCCAAAAAATCGTCTTAAATAAGAGAACATAAAATAATTTATTTAAACGAAAGGAAAATGAAATGAACAAACAAAAAAGAATAAATGCAGGCATACTTCTAATTATCGCTCTGCTGTTTTTTATCTCCGGTAATATTTTAGCACAGCAAAAGCCCGAAAGAAATGGGCCACCTAAACCTCCGAGCACTTCAGAAGTTAATAAGATGGTTGATGAACTATCAACAAATCTTTCTTTGAGCGAAACACAGAAAAAAGAAATTTCAACACTATACACATCTCATTATAATAATATCAGAGAATCATTCGATAATCAGGCTGGAAAGACAAGTCCGCAAGAGATGCAGCAGAAAAGAAAAGACTTTGAAGAACAGATAAAAAGTTTATTGAGTGATGAACAAAAAACGGCGTTTGATAAATTTGTAAAAAACAATATGAATCAGAAAGGTTCACAAAAATCAAGACGTAATTAGGTCGCAGTATTATCAATCGGCTTAGTTTTTAAACCTATTGTAGTAAAGGTCTTTATTTCCGGCAGTACTATAAAACTGGTTTTATACCAAAACGAAGTTATAAACATTAGAAGTTAAAAGCAGTAGCACTTATTAAAAAGGAACTTTGATGATTACAATAAAAAGCAAATTGGTCTTAATGTTCATGTTAACCGTCCTGTTAACAAATTGTAAAGAGGATATTTCCAGCGCTGATGAAGAGACAGGCGACATTGAATATACAACTAATCTAAATATCTCTGACTGGTCAGAAGCCACTCACGGTAAAAGTGGAAAGACTAATTATGATATAGTATTTCCACAAAATAAGGTAAACAGAATTGACTTTGTAATATCAGCTAACAATTGGAAGGTTATGCTTGCTGATATGGCATTGAATTATGGGACTTTTGGCTCGGGTGCCGGAGGCCCTGCAGACGACTCAGATGATAATCCAATTTATGTTCCTTGCTCGCTGTACTTTAATAATATTCAATGGTATGAGGCTGGAATACGTTTTAAGGGAAATTCCAGTCTGAAAACAACATGGGGAAGCGGTATCTGGAAATTGCCATTAAGACTTAATATGGATCGATTTGAAGATATTTATCCCGAGATTACAAATCAAAGATTTTACGGCTTTAAGGAATTATCATTATCAAATTGTTACGATGATGAATCCTTAATCAGAGAAAAAGTAGCACCAGAAATATTTAGAGATTTCGGAATAGCGGCACCACAGACAGCTTTTTATAGAATTTATATAGATTATGGTAACGGCCCGATCTACTTTGGATTATATACAATGATTGAAATAGTTGATGATACAATGATAGAAGATCAATTTGCTGAAGATGACGGAAACCTTTATAAACCTGAAGGAATTGGTGCAAGCTTTGCTAAAAACACATTCAGTACCAGCTATTTTGAAAAAAAGTCCAATGAAGAAACCGACTGGTCAGATGTTGAGGCATTATATAATATTCTTCATTCTTCTCAAAGAACAAGTGAACCAGATATCTGGAGAACATCGTTAGAGAAAATTTTAAATGTTGATCATTTTCTGAAGTGGTTAGCTGTAAATACTACCATTCAGAACTGGGATACTTATGGCAATATGACACACAACTATTACTTGTACAATAACCCAAAAACTAATTTGTTAACTTGGATACCCTGGGATAATAATGAAGCTTTTCAAAGTGGAAAACAATCCGGTGCGCTATCCATTTCATGCAGCGAAGTAGGCAGCAGCTGGCCCCTGATAAGATATTTGTTAGATAACTCTGTTTATTCTGCAAAATATAAAACTTATTTAAGCCAAGTAATTACTTCAGCTTTCGAACCATCAAAGATGATTTCTAAATATCAGAATTACAGTAGTTTAATTAAAGAGTATGCTGTTGGAAGCAACGGAGAGCAAAAAGGATACACGTTTCTTGAATCTGATTCAGATTTTGATTCGGCCATAAGTCAATTAATTTCTCATGTGAACAGCAGGTATAACGTTGTTCAAAATTATATTAAATAAAGAATTTTTCCTTAATGATTGCGCAGGAACCAATAAAATGTTGTGTATTTCTGGAATACACCAGCATAAAAGTTTATCCGATAACATAAAATGATAATTATTAAAAAAGGAGACCCTTAACAAATGCAAACACTATTGAATTATGGATTCGAACAAATTGAATGGCAGATCTCCCTGCTGTCTTTTCTGCTTGCGTTTCTTTTGTCAAGTATTATTGCTTTTACTTACGAGCGCACGTATCAAGGGCTCTCCTATTCTCGTGGGTTAGTACAGAGTATGATTCTGGGCAGTTTCGTTTCATGCTTGCTGATGATTGCTATTGGCGACAATATTGCACGAGGTATCGGAATTGTTGGTTCTTTGGCCATTATACGATTTCGAACCAATCTCCGGGATCCACGTGATCTTATATTTCTGTTTGCATCACTAGGAATAGGTGTTGCCTCCGGAGTTCAAAGCTATGCGACCGCTGTTATAGGCACTTTTGTTTATTGCCTGATTGTTTTCGTTTTGTATATATCTCCATTTGGTACACGCCGCAAGCATGATGGATTGATTCGTTTTCAGATTCCTTCCGGCGTGGAAGGTACAGTCGCGGTCTCAAATGTTCTTACAAAGTACACTAAAAATTTTGTTCTTGTAACAATGCGCAATGCAGCACAGAGTAAAATTGTTGACTATGCCTATCAAGTTAAATTAATTGATTCAAATGCAAATCAGCAACTGATTCAGCAACTCGAATTAATTGACGGCATTCGTGGAATTACTTACATGAACCAAGAAGCCACAGTAGAGGTTTAAAATGAAAATGGAAAAAATTCTTAATTTCAAACAAACCTATAACTTTAATTGGTATTCAATAGTTTGGGTGCTTGCGTTTCTGATAATATTATACCTGTTCAGCAATTGGCATATCGATACGCAATATATTGGTATAGTTGAAAGAAAATCACATCAAATTGGTGCTCAGGAATCGGGAAAAATCCAAACCATGTTTGTAAAAATCGGTGAGCAGGTGAAGAAAGATCAGGTACTTGTGATGTTCGATATTTCAGATTTAACCACTCAGCTAAGCCAACTAAAAAAAGAACTCGTTAGTCTTCAGGAAATGGCAGGTGCGCAGCGCAATCTCTATTCCATAAATGCCCAGCGTGTTCTGCTTGCATTAGATAACGAAGCTTCCGAGTTAATGGATAGGCTATCGCTTGTTGAGGCAAAAAGTACAGAACTCGTCGGCTTAAATACTGAAATCGAACGACTGGAAAATGCTGAAAAGGCCGGATTGGGTTATAGCAGAGATCTATCGACTCTCATTCTGAAGCGAGATGCACTTGCCAGTTATCTACAGGAACAAGGCAAGGATGTAGAATTCCAAAAAGAGCAATTGCAGAAAACCAGGAAATCGCGCAAAATATTTGAAACGACAAATGTTGACAGTATATCAAAATTACTGCTTGTTGAAAAAATGGACTACACGGAATCGCTGCAGAGAGAGCTCGCTGCTACAGAATATCGAATCAGCCTTCGAACCATACTGGCACCTTGTGATGGATATATTACAGAAATATTTGCACTTCCCGGTGACATCATTAGTTCATTTGCACCGGTGCTTACAGTAGAGGAACTAAAACCGCATTTCCTCGATGTATATATTCCCGAAAGCTCTAACCTGGAACCGGAAACAGGAATGGAAGTGGAAATATTTTCTGCACGGGATGATACTTATAACACTAAGGGGACAATTTCATTTGTCCATCCAGGATTTGCAAGAGCATCTGAACGTGTGTCATTCAGGGGTCAGGTATTTTGGGCCAGAAAGGTGAGA